>JAEEGK010001012.1_pt1 | contig 70501 bp, 29 predicted proteins | sample 8958771 | NCBI WGS metagenome assembly JAEEGK01 (sample SAMN16246547, study PRJNA631951) | gut metagenome | biome: gut microbiome; feature: rumen; material: SC-attached | host: Bos | place: Iran: Karaj | collected 2018-10
GTTTGTCTTGGATGTTACTGTGCCTGTGGTCCACTCTGCTGAAGATCCAGTTCCTGGCGGATCGCGCAGAATCATGTCGAGCATATCCGGTCCGCTGGTGACGAAGTTGTTACCCGTTGGCAGCGAGCCTAGAACAATCCCCTCCATAGGTACTTCCATCCAAGAGTAATCCACGCCACCTATATTATAATAAATATTGAGTGTGCGCTTGTGGGGATACGTAATATTTGGCAGACCAGCTTTCCATTTGTAAGTGGCTTTACCATCTTGATCAAGCATCAATTGGTTTTCAGCTAAGTTGGGAACACTTCCTGGCTCATAATCAGGATTTTCCAAACCGCAGACCTCCTGTTCTGAGGAAAGGGCGTTAACAATAGTGACAACGACTTCCGACAAAGGTACTTTGTCGAGTTCCCCCGTATCGGCATTGACATATTCTTCATAACCCTCTAAGTTGAAGACATACGGGTTCATCCCTATGAACACAGGGGCACCATGGGTATATGTACCAGTAGAAACATCATAGAAATCGGTAAGGGTCAGCTCTCCTTGGGCATCCTCGATGGTATATTCACTAATGCCAAAACCGCCGTCTTCACGGTCCTCCTGACTAACATTAAAGATTGGTTTGCTATGGTATGTTTGCTGAAGGATGGTGTTGTATTTATATGTACTATAGCTGTTGTCTTCACTATAGAGTGTGTCGGTTTGAGTTTTGTTTGGGTCGCTCAAGTCGATGCTCACAGAAGGACCAACTTCCAAGTCTGGATTGTTCACAAGTTTGATGGCATCCACCTTGTACATTAGTGGCGGTACCATTGCCGAGAATTCACCGGTGAGAGGATCGGTGTGTATAATGATTCTTTGGCAGTCGGCCTTGGTCAAACCACCAGTTCGCCAAGAAGTACTGTTGATAATCGAAGTGTCGGAAGCCACCACCACGTTGTCAGGGTTGTTCTTGTAGTCCAACGTAGTGCCTGTTACGTCTTTCAATACATTCAGACGATAGGAATCGTTAGTGGCTGAAAGCACTAATTCGGCAACACCGATGTTGTTCTTGCTCAGTCCGAAACCGGTCTGCTTGTTGCCCTCAATATCACCGCCGACCACATGACCAGTGAAGTTCACCAGTGTGATGTCTTGGAACTCCATATTTTTCTTTTCTTCCTTAAAGGGGTAGCGTGTGCCCGTGTTGTTCGGATCGGGGGGAAAGCGGCCGCCATTGGCAAACTCATGTCCGTTTTTCTCAATGCGGATAAAGTGGTCGCCGATGGGTACGCTAATGGTGAATTCACCATCGCTGTTAGTTTCTATCATCTTGCCGTCTTTTGAACAGATGGTGCCGTCGACATAGAAGGTCACGCCTTCCACAGGATAGTCGGTACCATCATAGAATACCTTGCCACTAACGGGGAATGATGAGATGTCCTCGAAGTCAACGCCACTATGAATGAGCGACGATTGGCTGACGAAGCGCGACGATGCCGATGGCGAGAACTCGTGTATTCCTAATGAAGGTATAATGCTATAAGCCGTACCCTCACCCTTGAAGTACACACCGCGGATGGTATAGTTGCCCAGCGTGTCGGTGTAGGCCATCAGGCTCAGCTGCTCTGGATTGGGGAGTACATCGTCATAGCTGGTTGCAGGAACATCATCGTTTGTGGCATGGCGCCCGTTGGCAACACCATTGGTCTTAGAATAGTCGTAGGCTATCTTCTGCTGTCCTAGGCCCTCGTCGAAGGGATAGTAGATGGCTAGGCCAGCCTCGTTGCCTGCCAGCGGGTGGTTTAAGTTGCGCATAATCTCGCCCTCCGTCAGTGCTTTTGTGAAGAAGCGGAACTCGTCGACGTAGCCACGATAATTGTTTGCATTTGTCATACTGCCGCCATTGCCTATGGCCACGGTATTGGCCTTCAGCGCATTGCCCGTCCATTCCACCTGTTTGCCTGAAAGGATGGTGGCTTTCATGAGAGTATCGGCAGTGGCGACATAGACATAGGTCTTTTTGTTAGCATGCGAATGTACGAAAGTCAGCTGGCTCCATTCGTTGCTTTTAATCTTAATTGATGTCTTTTCGTTGGCGGTCATCCAGCCTCCCACCGTGAAGGTAGAGTCGGCACTGTTGTACCACAGCCTGACAGTGAAAACGTTCACGGCATCGAAGAGCAGATAGTCCTGATTGTTTGAGGCCATTTCTTCCCTGACGGGCTTCACAAACAGCTGTACAGAGAAGTCACCGCCGAAGAGCTCCTGAATCTCGGCATTGTCAGTACGGTAGGCCATGCCGGCTCCTTCACCGGTGAATCGCAGCGAGCTCATGCCGGAGGCAGCCTCCTCACCCTCAGCGTTCTGCTGCTTCAGCGTCACCTTGACACTATCGACGGCGGTTCCTGTTCCGTAGGTGATGCGGCCGCTGACCACACCAGTGGCGAAAGTGAAGCCATCAGTATACATGCTAGAGTAGCTCTTTAGCACATTTCCTTCCATTCCCACGATGGACACCTTGTATTCATTGAAGGTACCCGTCAGGACAGTATTATCATCGTAGCTGTAATTTGAACCCGTACCCGACGTAGTGTAGATTTGTTTCCAGTCCTTTTCGTCTTCCGAACCAAGGGGGCGACGGTAGAGAATAAAGCTCGTCTCATTGACACCCACTTGCTTTACTGTCCAGGAAAGTTTTACCATATTAGAATATGTACCGCGCGTAGCTGCGAAATCCATCAATGTAGATCCGCCTAACCGTATACCGTCAATGCTGTATTCAAAGTCTTTTTCCAATAAGGTGATTAACAATCGGTATTGATACGTATGGTTAGAGATCAACCCGTCTTTGTCAAGATAGGAACCGTTCTTGATAGAGGAGCTACTGATTGTAAAGGTCTTGATGGGCTCCCACTTAGAACTCGTCTGGCTTAAGTCCTTGCGTTCTAGCTTCAGCTCATAGGAGTTTTGTGACGAAGCATTGCCGATGGTTGTGTGGCTCCATGTCAGATTGATGTGTGTGTCATCATCGACAAGCTCGCCCTTGAACGAGGTGATGGACCAGTTACGATTCAAACTTTTCTTTTTGCTTACTGACAGCTGACTTATATACGTGCCGCTTTGTGAGCCATCGGGGACAAAGGCCACAACGTAGGTATACTCTTTATCGTAATCAGGAACGTTGTCTGTATATTCAGTCTTTGAGTAGTCCACATCTGCAATCTGTGTGCCATCGCGGAAGATTCGCCACTTGCCCTTATCGCTTCGGTTATTGCTGTTCTCCTTCTTCCATGTCAGCTTGATGGCTTTGTCCCACACGAATTCGTCAGCCTGAAGGTCGTAGGGCTTGACGAAACCAGGCACCGTGATATTGTACCATTTGTAGAAGTTCGTAGTGAAACCATTGTCTTCACGGGATGTCAAGTATTCCACGCCCATCTTGGATCCGTCGTATTGATGGGCATTGCTGCGGTTGTGGGTGCCTGTCTTTGTGAACGTCGACTGGCTTTCAAACTTTTGCTTTCCTTCAGGAGTATCGACATAGCCTCCAGAGGCTTCGCCCTCACTAGTGCTATTGAAGCCAATGAAAGTGGGATAACTGCTGTTGAGCGGACCCGTCACAGAAACGGTGTTGATTCCTGTCATATTTGCCGTTGGCACGGTATTACCCCAGGGATATGGCACCGCATCGGTAGTCATCGTATGATTGATCTCGTAAGTCCTGTCTTTATTGATTTTCCAATAGCCATGGATATTAATTGTGTGTCTCGAACCAATCTCCATATGGCTGATATAGACGCGCATATGAATACGATATCGGTCTGTAGGTTTTTCATAGGGGTCATAGAACCGGACGCGGTAGGTCACACCATTGTACGTTTTTTCGTACGTATTCCCAACCCAACTGTCATTTTTAGTGTATGAATAGGCTTCGGTATCGTTGCCGCCTTCAGTAGCGCCAGGCCATGCCAACTCATCGTCGGCAGAGCCCACATAATTACCATCGACGTAAATGGCTGGACCAGCCACATCGACCCATCCGCCTCCATCCTTAGGCACCCAAGACTTTTGATGAGTGAAGAAACTATCATTACCACTCTCATCGTAATAAGCCATATCGATGTCGATGTAGGGACTACCCACGGAGGGTTGTGAGCTGATATAGCATTGTGGTTCAAAACTGACTGATGCCCTCAGGCCACTATGGCCTCCAAAGAGACAGACAATAAGGATGAGTGGCACCCGCCACCATCGCTTCGATTTTTGTAGTTTTCTTTCCATATAGCTAAATATTTAAAGTTGTTGATTATTTATAAAAGGAGGATAATATAATGATGTTATTGTTTCAGAACACGGCAGCATGGGGAATCCTGCGTCGTAGCTCCTCGCGGAGCTTGACGTTCTCCTGAATCTCGCGTATGATGGCATCATTCTTCTCACGCAGTTCACGCTGACTGCGTAGATTGCGCCACAGCAGCACGCTGATGATGACAACGAGCATGGCGATGATGCCGATGAAAAGGATGTTTGTTTCAGATTGCATACGTACGTAAATTGATGGTGCAAAGATAGGCTTTTTTTCTCGTACGCGCAATAGTTCAGACGAATTCACGGACGTTTTCAGACGAATTCACGGATGAAAAGACGAATTCACGGATGATCTCAGACGAATTAGCGGAAGCAAATGCGAATTCATGAAAGCAGGCTGTCCGGATATTGATTCCGAACAGCCTGCTTGTCAAATTGATACTTTGAGGCTCGAGTCGCGAGTTCTGCTATAGAACACTATTGACGATGGCCACAGCATCTGAGATGGTGATGTTACCATCTTTGTTTACGTCGGCAGCGGTCTTGACGAAGGTTGCCGGCGGCGTGCCTACGATGTAGTTTGCAATGGCTACCGCATCGGCGGCGTCCACCTTGCCATCACCATTGACATCTCCAAGTATCACTGGATCGTTCAGTTTGATGACATAGGGGGTGTCCAAACCTACGATGGCGTTTGCCTCGAAGTTGAGTCCCTGGTCAACGACATATATTTTTCCGCCGGTATAGACCTTGAAGAAGAGCGGTGTCGAACCTTCGCCATAGACGGTGATGAACGCCATGTTTTGCTGGGTGGGGTCTACGACGTCCTTTCCCCTGATGCCATCGCTGGCATACACAGCCACAAGGGCATTGGTGACGGTCTGTCCATTCTTGTTTTCCACCACTGCCGTAAGGCTCATGTTGTTGCTGTACTTGTGGCTGTCCACGAAATCGAAGATGCCATCAGGGTCTACTCGCAGGTTTATCTGCTCGTCAGTCTCTTCCTGAGCACTTGCTGCGGCAGGCCATATTATCAGGCCTGCCATCAGCACGAGCGTCCATTTGATTGCTTTTTTCATATTGTGTATGTTTTTACTTCTTGACTCTCTTCTGTCCGTTCTCGATGTACACTCCCTTCTTCAGGGTGGAGCGCTGCACGCCTTCGGTCTGACGATAGACGCGTCGTCCCTGCAGGTCATAGAGCTCGCTGCCGGCGGTGTCGCCGTTCAGGTCGCTGATACCGGTCAAATGAGCGTTCAGGATGACGGGCTCGTCGATGGTGCCCATGATGGCATTGCTGGCATATTCCAGCGTAGCGTCACAGTCGGCAGTCGAGTTGCCGTCAGCCATGCGGAATGCCAGCTGCGTACGTCCATCTCCAGGTATGGTCAGGAACACGAGGCCCTCGTCATTGCTGATGCCGGCTGCACGGCATTCCTCGCCTGCAAACACGCCTACTTCCACTCCGCTGGCGGGTAGGCCGTCCGTCATGACACGTGCGATGACCGTCATGTTGTCGGCATAGTTATGGTAGTCGACGGGCGTGAAGAAGACGGGTAGCTCCTCGTAATCGAATGCCAGTCGTGCATTAGCCGCAGCTGTGGCCTTCGGATAGCGGAACGTACGCTCGGTAACACTCTGGATCATATAGCCTTGTCCGGGAACTAGCGAGGATAGTGTACCCAGCCAGACACCGCCCCTATATGTTGCGAACTTCGACTGACCCTTTATATAGTCGCCCTCCTGGGGATTCATGTCAGCAAGGGCATCGGCGACACTCATGGTCTGGCCACCGTTGTAAGCCACCCAGTTCCATCCGGTATAAAGGCTTATGGGTTTCTCCTGCGGGTTCACCTTCTTTCCCGTGAGGGTGACATTGCGTGACTCAGTCATCTTCACCTGATACATCGACTGGTTGCCCAGGGAGAACTGCTTTCCTAACCACGAGCCGTCGGAGTAGCTCAGGTAGCGTTGCTGGTTCTTTACAATGCTAACGGCATCAGCCACCGATGCGAAGACAACGGGCACTGTCACGTCGGTTGGCTCTACGAATAGAGAGAACCAGGTCCAGCCTTTGCTCAGCGCAAGCATCTGCTCCTGCACGTCAACAGCGGAGAGCTGCAGGGGGGTATCGAAGCCGCCTACAAGGGTGTTGGTCTCAAACTTCACCGGCTGGCTTGTCTGTACCACGGGATAGATGTCACCAGTGGAGGCGTCGTAGACCTTGAAGGTAACATCCTTACCGGCATCGCTGCCGTTGCCGTAAATGTCCATCATCAGGAAGTAGAAGTCGAAATACTTGTTATACATCGGATGCGCCACGCCCCGGCACTCATCACCGATGAAGGCAGCCACGATGTCGTCGGCATCCTCGCTAGGTACGCCGAGTATATCGAGGCTTCCGATGAGGTTCATCGATCCCTCGTAGTCGCTCTCGTTCACTGCCCAGTCAGGCTCCTCGCCACGGACAGTAACGAGAATGGTCAGCGGCACTTCGATGCCGTCGGTGCCGGTCAGGTAGATCGTCTCCTCATACTTGCCGATGGGCGTTGCCTCGGTCACGGTGAAGGTCACCTTCGTAGTTGCCAAGGGGTTGGTGTCACCGCTGGTAAGGCTAGCCCTCATCCATGCTGGGATGCCGTTGAGTGTCCATGACTGCATCGTTCCACCGTTGTTCTTTATGATGGCGGTTAAGGTAGTGGAACTGTTGACAGGCTGATCGACAATCAGCTCGTCGGTGTCCCAAACAAGACGGTTCTGATTAACAAAGGCAGACCATACTGTGGGCAAGGAGTAATTGCCGTTCTCGTCACGCACATTACGCACGGTGAAGTTCAGCGTGCAGCCCTCGATAGTGGCGGGATCCTCGTCGATCTTGATCACGATCTTCGTATCGCTGGCGGTGTAGGTGAAGTTGACGTTCTTCTCAGTGGGTTTTGTTCGCAATGCAGGAGCCTCGTCGGTATAGTTGACAGTTGAGAGCTGAGAATTGAGAGTTGAGAGTTGGGCCGTCATACCGCTGCCAGTGAGATCGTTGTCAATGCCAATGGTTATTGGCTGGTTGAAATTATCGAGGGTATCCTTCTCGAAGGGATAATAGGCCATGAGGCCTGCCTCACTACCCGTGAGTCTCACCTTGCGGTTCTTGGCAATCATGTCGGCATTCATCGTGGCACCCCAGACGCGGACCTCGTCCACCTCTCCCTTGAACGGGCTGCCATAGGTGTACTCTGCCGATTCTGCCGAGAAGGTGGTACGGCGCACGCCGAGCAGCAGTTTGTCCGAAGCGATGGTACCTACATTTGCGGCATTCGTCGTCAGCACGCGCTTGCCGTCGACATATACGGCAGCGGCTCCCTGGCGCAGGATGTTCACGGCAATGTGGTGCCATGCGTTGTCAAGGATATTACCGCTCGTAGTAGCGAAGTTCGTCATCTGGTCGGCAGGCTTGTAAGCACCCTTACCGGTGAGCTGCAGCTCACCCTGAGCGTTGGTCCACAGGGCAACGTCGCCCACCTGCACCAGCTGTGCCTCACCCGTCTGCTTGTCTCCGCGCATCCAGAACTCCAGAGCATAGTCATCGTCCTCGAAGGTGTTAATCTGTGAGGTGTTGATGGCCATGTAGTGGCTGCCGTCAAGTGCGATGGCCTTGTTCTTGTTGTTCAGGTACCATGTCTCTGCCGGCATGGTCATGTGACGGTTGCGGGCGTAGTCTGTAATTGTCTGGCCCTCGCCCTCGTCCATCTTCCAGTAGCCGATGAGGTGTCGTGTCGACGGGTTCTTCGTGATGCTACGGTTCAATAGAGCAGTAGTCATGTCGTGGGCCTCGTCCCAAAGCAGCAGCTCGTGAATGGCACCGCTGAGGTTCTTACCCACTGCCAGCGGTCCGTTGCCTTCGTACTTCACGACGTTCTCGTCAATGAACAATGGGATCTCAGAGGCGTCGGAAGCCACCGTGGCGTTCAGTCTGCCGCCGTTGTCGGTGTTGGCGTAACTCATGCTGAGGAACACCCATTCGTTGGTGGGAATGGTCTTCTGCGATGTATAGGCCTTGTCGCCGATGGTGGCGGTAAGTTTGCCGCTGGCATCGGTGGCGAAAGCAATCTTCGAGGCGCCAGATCCGTGTGTCAGGATGGTACCTGCGCCCTTGACATTCACCCACATGTCGGCGGAGAAGTCCTTGCCGGCAAGGTTGATGGCTGCCTCGGTGGCAGCGGTGGTCTCGGTGTCTTGCATGCTCAGGGCTGTCTGATGCTCCACCGTCGAGCCGTTCAGAACACCTGTCACGATGAAGTTGGAATTCTTCTTCAGTTCACCCTTGAGGATTAGCTCGTTGAAGGTGACGCTGATCTCGTCGCCGGCATCGAGGATGCCGTCGCTGGGCTCAGGAATTCCAAGCGGCGTAGGACGCTGCATGTCCTTCACCAGGGCGATCTCGTCGCTGTAGCGGTAGACCTCCTCGTTGCCGTAGGTGCTTGCCGATTCGCAGCGGAAGAGGTAGTCGCCGTCGGGATCGGTCATGTGCAACTTATAGGTGATGCTCGAACCCGTTGCGGGAAGGGTGTCGTTGTTGTTCGTCTTGTACTTCTTGTTGAGCACCCACTCGTGCAACAGTGTCCAGTCGGTGTCTCCCGGCCTCTTGTACTGCAGGCGGAAGGCCTTCAGGTTGTGGTAGTTGCGGTCGAAGTTGCTGAAGGTGAGATCCAGGTCTGTACCCGTCTCAGTGTTGATGGTCGTGTTCGACAATGCCAGGTCGACGGGCGACGACGACGGCACGAAGTATGCCGATATGTACACTGTGTCGGCAATCACATCCCATGTGCTCGTCGGGTCGTACTGTGTCTGAGATGCCAGCACTATTGCGATGTTTTCGTAGTTGAGGATGCTCGTGTTCGTCTGCTTCAGCTGCAGGGCCTTGGTAACGGTCTCTCCTGCTGGAATCTTAATGATGCGGTTCTCGGTGAGTGTCAAGCCGTCGATCATTATCTGAGCACCGTCCGGGTTCGACTCGTCCACCACAAGTAGCTTGTAGTACACATCCTCATCGATTTCAGAGGCGTTCTTCAGCCTGAGCGTGTAGTTTGCAGCAGTACCTGTAGGCACATCCGAGACGACGGGAACGTCGACGTCGATCTGCGGCACCTCTATCTGCATCGTGGCCTCCATAATGGTGGTGCCGGGCTGGTAGTACTTCGTCACCACCTCACCCTCGTAGGGGTTGCAGGTCTGTCCGCCACGGGTGCGGAAGATGGGGCCGTAGGCATCGTAGTTATAGACATCCACGCTGATGGCGTCGTCATCGCCTTCCTCTGCCAGAGTGTACGACATGGTCACGGTCCTTGTAGTATCGTTCTCTTCCTGCCAGTGTTTGCCGCCGCCGGTCTCAGTACCGATATCACAGACGACTCCGAATCCGTTGATTCCGACGCCGAAGGTGATTCCTGCATGCACGATTGCCTTGACCGAGCAGTCATAGGTGGTACCTGTTACGGTGTCGGTCTGCTCACTAATGGTTTGCTTCGTACCTGAGTCGAACGAGTAGTTCTTGCCATAGGCATCGCCCAACTTCTTGCGCAGCTCCCATGCTTCTACCTTCGCCTTTTCATTGTTGTACAAGTGCTTCTGCCATAATTTGATCTGGCTGTTACACCACTCCACGCTATCCTCGGAGCTGTCTTGGTAGCCTGCCGGCAGCACTTTCGTGTACGACGGTCCGCTGTCCGACGGCAAGAGCGTGGCCTGCTTGCCCCACACCGTCTTATCGTCGTTGCTTGATCCAAACTTCTCGTCCGTCGGGCTGAGCGTAGTGACATACACCGGCTCCGTACCCGTATTGGTATATCCCGACACCGATGCCACCTGATGCAGTTTGTCGTTGCGCATCTTCACGAAGTTCGGGATCAGCACGTTCTCAATATAGTTTTGCGTATACGCGAACTCCGTACCGAATTTCAGTCCCGACGTGACGGCATCTTTCAGCGACAGCGTTGCTGTCTGTCCAGTGCCCACTCTTCGCAGGTCGACGTTGCGTGCCAGTCCGAAGATGATGTTGGTAGAGGAGCCGATGAACACGTCGCCCATCGCACCGACATATTCCGGAGCGTCCGACGTGCTGATGGCCCTCGTGGTGGTCACTTCACGCTTCCAGGTGGTGGCATCCTCACCCTCACAGATGGCATGGACACCCACCTCGAGGTCGGCCTTGGCTTCGATTGACTCCAGCACGAATGCGCCTAATCCGACACCTACTGTTTGTGTGGCACCCAGCTTGGTCGTTGTCATCACGTGGGTGTCGCTGCTCCATGTTCCGCCAGTCGACTTACTCCTAGAGATCACTGTTCCTTTGGTCCATTCTGCACTGGAGCCCGTTCCTGGCGGGTCGCGCAGCACCATGTCGAGCAAGTCGGGACCGGCCGTGACGAAGTTGTTGCCTGTAGGCAGTGAGCCCAGGATGACGCCATAGAGTGGCTTCCCGTCGTTCCATCGGTAGATGCGGTCGTCAATGTCGTACGTCATCGTGATGGTGCGGGTAAACGGATCACTGATGTTCGGCAGGCCTGCCTTCCACGTGTAGGTGGCCTTGCCTAGGCTGTCCAGCTGCACCTGATTGCTCTGCAGGTCGCGTACACTGCCTGGCTCTGCACCGTCCTCATTGTTCTCGCCGTAGACCACTTGGTTAGCTGCTAGGGCGTTGGCGACGGTCACCACGATGCCCGACAGTGGCACAAAGTCCGTCACCGGTGTGGTGCCGTCTTTGTTGACATACTCCTCATATCCCTCGATGTTGAACGTGTATTTGTCCTCCATCACAAAGAGTGCGCCGTTATACTTGTAGCTCACCGAACCGTCGGTGTTCACCGTGTAGATGTCGTTGATCTCCAGCTTTCCGTTCTCGTCCTCAATGGTATACTTGTCAATACCGAACGATCCGTCGTCTCTTCCTTCCTGCTTCACCGTAAAGGTCGGCGTGTTGTGGAAGGGCACGTTGTGCATAGTGTTGTACTCATAGTAGTCGTAGCCGCCCTTCTCGTTCTCTACCGAGTCCTTGTAGGTCAGCAGCGGCTCCGTCAGGTCGATGGTGGTCTTGTCCCCAACCTTCTGCCCGGTCTTGATCACCTTGATGTCATCCATCTTAAATAAGATAGGTGGCACCATGGCCGAGAACTCACCGGTCTTCGGGTCGGTGTGAATGATGATCTTCTTGCAATCGGCATTTCCCTTTCCTCGCTCCGACTTACTGGCAATCTCCTTCGTAGCCGATGCGACAGGCATGATGGTGTCGCTGGGGCTAAATGTGATGGCGTTATCCTTCTTGACATTCAACATATAGTCAGCGACAGGCGTCAGCACGATCTCTGCCACACCGATGTTGTTATTGCTCAGACCGAAGCCCACGGGTTTCTCACCCTCGATACTTCCACCCACCACACGTCCGGTGAAGTTCACCAGGGTGTTGTCGACGAAGTCTAGGTTTGTTTTCTTTTCGTTGAAGATCTCCCGCTCTCCCGTTCCATTGGGATCGGCGGGATAGCGTCCTGCGTCCACGAAGGTATGGCCGTTTTTCACCACTTGTATGAAGTGCTTGCCAATGGGCACGCTGATTTCATATTCACCCTCCTGGTTGGTCTTGATGATCTCGCCGTCCTTCGAGCATGTAATGCCGTCCACCTTGAACGTGGCGCCCTCCACAGGGTAGTTAGTGCCTGCATAGTACACCGTTCCACTGACGGGGAATGATGACACATCCTCAAAGTCCACGCTGTTGTGGATCTGCGACTGCTGGCTGATGAAGCGCGACTGTCGCACGGGCGAGAACTCGTGGATGCCCAGACTAGGTTGAATGGTGTAGGTGATGCCTTCGCCTGAGAAAGGAATGCCGCTAATCATGTAGTCTCCGATGGAGTCGGTGTAAGCCATCAGACTCAGCTGTTTCTCGCTGGGCAACTCACCGGGATTACTACCCACGCTGGTTCCAGATGCAGTACCCGCTGTCTCTTTAGCCATGGTTGCATGTCGGCCATTTGGCATGCCGTTCTTTTTCGAAAAGTCATATGCCAGGTTCTGCGAGGGTATGCCCTCGTCCAAGGGATAGTAGATGGCCAGGTCGTCCTCGTTGCCTGCCAATAGGTGATTGTAGTTTTGTAGGATCTCCTCCTCAGTCAGTGCCTTGGTGAAGAGGCGGAACTCGTCCAAAGTCCCACGGTAAGTTCTATTAATAGTATTGTAGTTACCGTTGCGTGTGATACCAATGTTTGTCGAAGACATCTTACTGACATCTATGTTCAAGGTGTCAAGCACTTGCACCGTTGTAGCGTCATCCTTCGTCAGATAAAAATAAGCCTTTTTCTCACTGCGTTTATAGACGACCGTCAGATGACTCCACTCGTTGGCTGGCAAACGGATTTGGGATGCATCTACTCTATGCGTGCTGCCTCCGTATCCGTAGAAGATAGGAATGTAAAATTGATTATTGTCAGAGACGTTATAGTATTTCAGCTGTATATCAAACATCCCTGGAACATTACAGAACTGGAAGTGTCCTGTATGTATATTCATTCCGTCCGTAGCATTGTTGTCGGGTTTGAGGTAGGCCTGTACGGTAAAGTCGCCGCCAAAGAGACTCTTTATGGTCTCCCTATCGGATTTCTGTACAAGACCCTTGTCGTTTCCAATGATCTTCAGCGCGTGCAAGCCCGAGCTGCCATCGTTGCTCTGGCGCTTCAGCGTAACCTTTGCACCTTGGACGGCAGTGCCGGTACCATAGGTAATGTGACCACCTATGACACCTGTTGAGAGGCAGAAACCGTCGGTTGTCGCCTCCAGTCCGTTTTTCCTCTCCCCACTGACTACGGTCCAGACGGAAATTTTATACTCATTGAAGGAGCCCATCTGTGCTGTAGCGTCCTCGTAACTATAGCTCGCACTGGTGCCCGATATGGTGGTGAGTTCAGCCCAGTCATTCTCGTTGTTGCTTCCCAGTGGACGGCGGTAAAGGGTGTAATAGGTCGTGATGGAACCCACTTGTTCAACATCCCATTTCAGCTTTACCACGTTCGTGTACGAACCGCGTGAGGCCGAGAATGATGTCACCGTCGACATACCCTTGAGCGACCCTGAAATATGGTCTGAAATATAGTTCTTTCCCAGAACGTTGATCTTCAGTCGGTAGAAGTAAGCGGTATATGGCTCAAGATTCTTTGTGTCATTATAACTGCCCGTCTCCAATTCGCTGTCGGTAATGGCGAATGTCGTAAGCTGATCCCAGTTTTCCTTGTCGATAGAGCGCTCCACGATGAGTGTGTAGTTCTGACTAGAAGCGTTGACAATTCTCATGTGACGCCAGGAAAGCACAATTTTATCAGCGTAGGCTTCTGGGTTGGCGGTAGAGCCGCTTGCAGTGAAGCTACCCTTTTCAAAGAAATCGCTAGGGCGGTTGAGATTGGCCTTCACCGATTTCATGAGCTCCGAACGTGGAGCCGTTCCAGATGGAGTGTTTTCTGGCACGAAGTAAACATTATACGTGTAACTCTGATCGTATGCCAAGTCGGTCGATGTATCATCCCATTTGCGGATGTCATAGCTTATTCCGCTTTTGACGAGTGTCGAACCGCGATATAGACTCCATGTGCCGTTCTTGCTGCGATTACTCCCTTCGTCAGGCTCCCAAAAGATTGTGATTTTCTTGTTCCACAGATCTGACTCGAATGTAGGATCGGCTTTTGGACTTACAAAGCCGGGCACCGAGATATTGTACCACTGGAAGATTTTCACGGGAATGATCTCAGTGGCTGGCAGGTCTGGGTCGTCAACCGTACCCTCGAGGACGTACTCAACGGGCTTCGACTGGTTGCTCCAAAAATTCGTACGCGCGAAAGGCAGCGACAAATTAGAGAACGAAGGAGTACCCATACCATAGTCCTTCTTGTCGTTGAGGGCATCGGGATTCACCAACGAAAGATTGTTCCAATTAGCGTTGTCAGTGGTTCCCACCCATGTCGTTGTGTAGTTGCCACCTGGGTTGGTGTTCAGGTTGCCACTGAGAAACATATGGCCGTAGTCGTTCATCACAGCTGAAGGTGTCGAGAAGGGCGTAGCCAGTTTGGAACATGTCCACGACGCTTCCTCAACCTTTGTTGAAGTATTGTTGATGCGCCACGTGCCCTTAATGGTCACGGTATGCGTCTTACCTACTTCCAACTTACCGATATAAATGATGACGTTCACACCGAAGGTACCGGCACTGCTCTTTCCTGGGTTCCAGAACTTCACCTTATAGGACTGGCCAGTAGAGTTGTTGGTCTTCGTGTAGGTGTTTCCCCACCATTCGTCATTGCCCCTTTGTTTTTCAAGGGACTCACTAGAACCACTACCACTACCAGGCCATGCCAGCTCCCAGTCGGGCGAGCAGACGTACTCGCCGTCGACATAAAGTGCGGGACCGTCATTGTTGCCCTCCGTAGGGGTGTGCATGAAGAAGCTGTCTTTGCCGTTAGTGTCGTAGAACATCACACTGATGGTGAACCACGGCTGTGCAACCGTAGGATTGTGCTTGATGGAGCAGTACTCGCCAAAGCTTGCTTCACCCCAAGCGGTGCCGCTACCTCCCACGAAACACATAAGAAGCAGTGATAGCACTTGCCACCATCGCTTCATGATATTGTCTTTCGTATTCATAATGATATATTTAATGGGTTAATATTTTGGGGGCAAAGATAAGCATTTTTTATCTCCTGTGCAATAGCTCAGACGAATTCACGGATGTTTTCAGACGAATTCACGGATGGAAAGACGAATTCACGGATGAAACAGACGAATTCACGGGCGGACAACAAGCCTTTTTGACAACAAGGCATCAAGACTTGACATAAAGACAACAAAACATCAAGAAGATGGGACATCAAGACAACAAGACGAAAAAGACATCAAGACAGCTTGTTTTACGTCTTGATGTCGAGCCTTATTGTCTTGTTGTCTTGATGTCTTAATGTCAAGTCATGTCGTCTTGCTGCTCCCGGTATTGTGATGGGGTGAGTGCGTACTTTTGTCGGAAGTTTCGGCTGAAGGTGTCAGCACTCGAGAAACCGCTTTGGCGGGCAACGTCGCCAATGGAGAGGTCGGGGCGCTCGGCAAGCAGCTTGGCTGCGTAAGGCAGGCGGCAGTCGGTGAGGAAGTCGATGAGCGACTTGAAGGGACTGCCTTTGCTGAAGGCGGCACCGATGCGTTCCTTGGGCACGTTGAAACGTTCGACCAGTGCCTGGCGGTCGAGCTGTGGGTCGAGATAGAGCTGGTCGCGCAGGATGGCGTCGCGGAGTTGGTTGAAGAGGGTGACCTCTTCCGACTCCGTGCTCTCTAAGGATAATTCTGGCATCTCTGGTTTTTCAGTGTCAGATGAGAATGAAGCCTCTCCTGCAGGAGTGGGGCTTACGGCCTGACTTTTCTCCCACATCTCTTTATATTTGATAGCTTCGGCTATCTCACGGGCCAGCACATGGTTCTTCTTGTTGGTCTGGCGCCGCTTGTAGAAGAAATACACCGCAAAGGCGATGGCGGCCAGCAAGCCCGCGATAATGGCAATGGTCAGCAGGCGGAAGAAACGGGCATCGGCCTCAGCTTCCTTGCGAGCCAGCTGCTCTTCCTGCAGGTGATAGACGGTGGCCAGCTCGTTGAGCTGGTCGCGTTGGTTGTGCATGTCCAGGCTGTCGCGCACAATGCTGGCGCGCTCTAGGTATTCAAGGGCTTCGTTGGTGCGTCCGCGCAACTTAGCAGCCACACTACCTGAAGTGAGACGGATGAGATAGTTGACGTTGATGGTGTCATCGCCCATATCTGCATCGATGCGGGCCATAGCTTTGTCAAAGCGTTCAAAATCGCCCAAGTAGTGATAGACACCGCTCATCATGCGCTCGCAGCTCATGGTTTGGCTCCAGGGCAAGCTTCGCAAGTCGGCTTCAGCAGCGCGGGCCTGGGCCATGTACTGTGGCCTCATGCCGTCGCCGGCAGTATTGGCCAGACGTGCGTAGGCTGCGGTTAGATAGACCAGTGCATGTCCTTGGGCTAAGTCAGTGAATTCCGATGTGTCAAAGCCCTCGGCGATGTCGCTGAAACGATCAGGATGGTCGCGGAGCTCTCTTACGCGTTTGAGCAATGCCTCGCACACGGGTACAATCTCGGTCAGCCGATTGTTCTCAATCAAGATGTGAAGCATTCTCATTGTAACGGTATGGAAATTCACTACTCCGTGGAAGGAGTCGTCCTCACGTAGCTCGTCGAGAATGGACTTCAGTCGGTCGATGCCTTCATCGGTCTTTCCTGTTCCTGCCAAAGCCTCAGCTATGTGCCCTTCGGAATCGGCTACGTCTTTGAAATCACCATATTCATGAGCCAGGCGCGAAGCCTCAGTGGCATAGCGTATGACGGCGGGGGTGTTGCCAGAGGCGTATTCGATGCTTGTCAGCAGCTGGTAGATGCGCAGGATAGTGATGGCATCGGTCTCCATTATTTGGTTCGATGCTTTGCTGTTTGCTTTCTGGTCTATGGCGTTCAACACGTCGAGACATGTCTGTCGTGCCAAGGGAAAGTTGTCTAGTCCGCCATACTGGGTTATTGCCTTCAGGTACTCGCCACGCATCGGGGTGATGTTGCCCACGATGACAGCCGAGTCGATCATCACCAAAGCCCGTTCCGGATTATTACGATGAATGCTCATGGCCTTTGGCTCGGTATAGACGGTATCGGCACCATCAGGACGGTTGCTGTCGTCTGCGGACTGCTGGCAGCTGGTCAGCAACATGGTTATGATGCTGCACATTATATATAATGTAGACTTCGGCAGTTTCATAGGTCGAATGGTTTTTGGACACGTGTATTCTTGGACTTTTCGGTAGTAGCCCCTTCAAACTTTTCTCTTGGCGGGTGCAAAGATACAAAATTTCAATCTTTCTGCCAAATAATTCTGAGATTTTCTACCGGGGAGACCTTCACTTTGAGCCGTTGTGCTACCCCGTATGGCTAGGGCAAGGTGGTTGTTCCTCCCCATGGAACGAAATATTCCTCCCCACGGAACAAAACGTTCCACCCCATGGAACAGTTGTTGTGAACGGTTCAAGCGCCCGTTGAGTACGGTTCACTTCGGTGCCATCTTCCGTTCTGCCGGACTTTGTCACCTTTATCACAAGAATGCCACGCTTAACATTCTGATTATCAGTCAGTGTTGCAAAGGTGGCATTCTTTTTGCATAAAAATAAATATATTGTGTGAGGCGAATACAGATTGGCACCGGCGGCCGTCTGCTTCCTATAGAAGCCCCTTGACGATGGTCACAACATCAGAGATGGTGATGTTGCCATCTTTGTTCACGTCGGCAGCGGTCTTGACGAAGGTTGCCGGCGGCGTGCCTACGATGTAGTTTGCAATGGCTACCGCATCGGCAGCATCCACCTTGCCGTCGGCATTGACGTCACCGAGAATAACTGGATCCTTCAGTTTGATGACATAGGGGGTGTCCAAACCTACGATGGCGTTTGCCTCGAAGTTGAGTCCCTGGTCAACGACGTAGATCTGTCCGCCCGTATAGACCTTGAAGAAGATGGGCGTTGACCCCTCGCCATAGACGGTGATGAACGCCATGTTCTGCTGGGTGGGGTCTACGACGTCCTTTCCCCTGATGCCATCGCTGGCATACACTGCCACAAGGGCATTGGTAACGGTCTGTCCATTCTTGTTCTCCACCACTGCCGTAAGGCTCATGTTGTTGCTGTACTTGTGGCTGTCCACGAAATCGAAGATGCCATTAGGGTCTACTCGCAGGTTTATCTGCTCGTCGGTCTCTTCCTGTGCACTTGCTGCGGCAGGCCATATTATCAGGCCTGCCATCAGCACGAGCGTCCATTTGATTGCTTTTTTCATATTGTGGATGTTTTTACTTCTTGACTCTCTTCTGTCCGTTCTCAATGTACACTCCCTTCTTCAGGGTGGAGCGCTGCACGCCTTCGGTCTGACGATAGACGCGTCGTCCCTGCAGGTCGTAGAGTCGGCCGTCAGTCCTGCCGGCACTGGCGTCGGTAATACCAGTGGTGACGGCATTGAGCACGAAGGGTGCGTCGATGGTGCCGACGGTGGCATTGCTGACATACTCGAGCGTCGCGTCGCAGTCGGTAAGTGTGTATCCGTCATACATGCGGAACGCCAGCTGTGTGTGTCCATCTCCCGGTATGGTAAGGAAGAGCAGTCCCTCATCGTCGCAGATGGCGGTCGTGCGGCACTCCTCACCCGCGAACACACCGACTTCCACTCCTGCGGCGGGCATTCCGTCACTGATGACCTGCGCGATGACAGTCATGTTGTCGGCAAAGCCGTGATAGTCAACGGGTGTGAAGAAGCCGGACTGCTCCTCGTCATACTGCTGGAGCATGCGTGCCCCTGCAGAGGCAGCCGTTGCCTTCGGATAGCGGAACGTGCGCGCAGCAGCCACCTGGATCATGTAGCCTTGTCCGGGAGTGAGCGATGTCAGCAGTCCCTTCCACTTGCCGTTCTTGTAGGTGGCAAAGGCACTCTGGCTCTTCACGTAGTCGCCTTCCTGGGGCTCCATGTCGGCCAGCGCGTCGGTGACGCTCATGGTCTGCGAGGCGTTGTATGCCACCCAGTTCCATCCCTTGCTCAGTGTGATGGGCTTCTCCTGCGGGTTGACCTTTTGTCCGGTGAGGGCAATGGTGCGTGCCTCGTTCATCTTGACCTGATACATCGACTGGTTGCCCAGCTCGAATGTCTTGCCCATCCACTCTCCGCCGGAGTAGCTCAGGTAGCGTTGTTGGCTCTTCACGATGCTGACGGCATCTTTCACTGTGTTGAAGACGACGGGTATCGTCATGTCATCTGGCTCGACGAAGAGCGAGAACCATGTCCACCCCTTGCCCAGCGCGAGCATCTGCTCCTGCACGTCGACAGTGGAGAGCATCAGCGGATTGTCGAAATCACCTGTGATGGCATAGGACTGGAACGCTACGGTGCTGCTCGTCTGCACCACGGAATAGGTCTCGCCGGTCGATGCGTCGTAAGCCTTGAAGGTCACCTCCTTGCCTGCGTCGTTGGCATCGTCGGCATCTCCATAGATGCTCATCATCACGAAGTAGGCATCGTAGTCCTCGTCATAGATGGGGTGTGCCACTCCTCGGCACTCCCCGTCGATGAAGGCAGCCACGATGTCGTCGCAGTCCTCGCTGGGTATGCCCAAAATATCGAGGCTTCCGATGAGGTTCATCGAGCTCTCATAGTCGCTCTTGTCCACTGCCCACAGGGGCTCCTCGCCACGCACGGTGACATGGATGGTGAGCGGCACTTCGATGCCGTCGGTGCCGGTGAGGTAGATGGTCTCCTCATACTTGCCGACAGACGTGGCCTCGGTGACAGTGAAGGTTACCTTCGTCGATGCCAGCGGGTTGGTGTCGCCGCTGGTGAGGCTGGCCTTCATCCATGCGGGTATGCCGTTGAGCGTCCACGACTGCATCGTGCCGCCGTTGTTCTGGATGGTGGCGGTGACGGTGGTGGAGCTGTTGGCCGGCTGGTCGACGGTCAGCTCGTCGGTCTCCCATACGAGTCGTTTCTGGTTGACGAAGGCGCTCCAGACGGCGGGCAAAGAGTAGTTGCCGTTCACGTCGCGGACGTCGCGGACGGTGAAGTTGAGCGTGCAGCCTTCGATCGTGGCGGGATCCTCGTCGATGCTGATCACCACCTTGGTGTCGCTGGCGGTGTAGGTGAAGCTGACGTTGGTCTCCGTTGGCTTGGTGCGCAGGGCGGGTGCCTCGTCGGTGTAGCTGAGCGTTGAGAGCCCGGAGTTGAGCGTTGAGAGCTCTGCCGAGAATCCGCTGCCAGTGAGGTCGTCGTTGGTGCCGACGGTGACCACCTGGTTGCCGCTGTCGAGCGTCTTGGTCTCGAAAGGATAGTAGGCTGCCAGGCCTGGCTCGCTGCCCGTGAGACGCACCTTGCGCTGCTTGGCCAGCAGGTCGGCATTCATCGTGGCGCTCCATACGCGCAGTTCGTCGACCTGTCCTTTGAAGGCGCGGTCGAAGGTGTATTCGGCAGTCTCAGCCGAGAAGGTGGTGCGCTTGGCTCCCACGAGCATCTTGTCGGAGGCGATGCTGCCCACGCCGGCGGCGCTGGTGGTTAGCACGCGCTTGCCGTCGACATAGACGGCTGCACTGCCCTGTCGCAAGATGTTCAGCGCGACGTGATGCCAGGCGTTGTCGAGGATGTTGCCGCTGGTGGTGGCCAGGGCCGTGGTCTGTTCGGCAGGCATGTAGGCCTCCTTGCCGGTGAGTTGCAGCGTGCCGTCGGCATTGGTCCAGAGGGCTACGTCGCCCACCTGCACGAGCTGTGCCTCAGCGGTCTGCTTGTCACCGCGCATCCAGAATTCCAGCGCATAGTCATCGCCCTCGAAGGTCTGCAGCTGCGAGGTGTTGATGGCCATGTAGTGGTTGCCGTCGAGGCTGACGGCCTTGTTCGCATTGTTCAGATACCACGTCTCCTGCGGCATGGTCATGTGACGATTGCGAGCGTAGTCGCGGATGGTCTTACCTTCGCCCTCGTCCATCTTCCAGTAGCCTATGAGGTGGCGTGTCGACGGGTTCTTGGTCTTCGAGCGGTTGAGCAGAGCCGTGGTCATGTCGTGGGCCTCGTCCCAGAGCAGCAGCTCGTGGATGGCACCCTTGAGGCTCTTGCCCACGGCGAGCGGTCCGTTGCCCTCATAGGCAGCGACAACCTGTCCGCTGAAGAGTGATGTGGTCTCGGCATCGGTAGCGACGGTGGCGCTCAGCTCACCGCCAGTGTCGGTGTTCAGGTAGCTCAGGGTGAGGAATGCCCACTTGCCAGTTGGCACCTTCTTGTCAGATGTATAGGTGTTGCCGCCCAGTGTGACGACCAGCTTGCCGTCGGCATCGGTGGCGACAGCCATCTTCGATGCTCCCGATCCGTGGCTGAGGATGGTGCCTGCTCCCTGGATGTTCACCCACATGTCGGCCGAGAAGTCCTTGCCGGCGAGGGTGATGTTGGCCTCGGTCTGTGCAGCTGTCTCAGTGTCTTGCATAGAGAGTGCCGTCTCATGGGCTATTTCTGCTCCGTTGAGTACGCCAGTCACGCGGAAGTTCTGCTCCTTGGTGAGCTCACCCTTGAGGATGGCATCGTTGAAGGTGACACTGATCTCGTCGCCGGCACTGAGGATGCCGTCGGTGGGTTCAGGCAGTCCAAGCGGCGTGGGCCGCTGCATGTCCTTCACCAGGGGCAGTTCGTCACTGTAGCGGTAAACCTCACCCGTGCCGTAAGTGCTGACGGAGGCGATGCGGAACAAGTAGTCGCCATCGGCGAACGAGGCCATGGGCATCGTGTAGGTCACCTTGGCACCCGTCTTGGGCAGCAGCTCGTTGTTCTGGGTAACGGCCGTGGAGTCGGTCACATATTCATGGAGCTGTGTCCAGTTGGCCGAGCCCTGTTTCTTGTACTGCAGGCGGAAGGCCTTCAGTCCGCGGTAGTTGCGGTCGAAGTTGGAGAAGGTCAGGTTGAGGTTGGTGCCCGTCTGTGTGTTCATCAACGTGTTGCTCAAGGCCAGCTCCACGGGCGATGACGATGGAATGAAGTGGGCCGAGATGAGCACCGTGTCGGCAATGACGTCCCACGTGCTCGTCGGGTCGAACTGGCATTGTGAAGCTAGTACCACTGCGATACTGTCATAGTCTAGGATGCTGGTATTCGTCTGCTTCAGCTGCAGCTGCTTGGTGACGGTCTGCCCAGCGGGAATTTTGATGATGCGGCTGTCGGTCACCACCTTGCCGTCGATGCTCAGTGCAGCACCGTCGGGGTTCGACTCGTCGTCGACGAGCAGGCGGTAGTAGACGTCCTCGTCGATTTCTGAGGCGTTACTTAGGCGCAGCGTGTAGTTGGCTGTGCCGCCGGTGGGAATGTCGCTCACTACGGGCACGTCGACGTCAATCTGGGGTACCTCGATCTGCATCGTGGCCTCCTGGATGACGGTGCCGGGTTTGTAGTACTTCGTCACCACCTTGTCCTCGTAGGGGCCGCTGGTCTGGCCGCCGCGGGTGCGGAAGATGGGGCCGTAGGCACCATACTTGTAGACATCGACCGTCAGGGCATCGTCGTCGCCTTCTTCCTTCAGCGTGTAGGCGAACGAGGTCTTGTTGGTGGTGCCGGTCTCATCTTCGCGGTGGTAGCCCGCCGTGGTCTCGGTACCGACGTCGAAGATGACGCCCGTCTTCTTGATCTCTATGCCCCAGGTGCGGCTGAGGTGGGCGCCGACGGCCACCTGTACGTCGTACTTGTAGCCCGTGGTTTCCTCAATCTCGACGCTGTTGGTGATGCTGGCGCCTGAGTCGAACGAGTAGTTCTTGTAGTCGACGCTGTCCTTTTCGGTGCGCAACTCGTAGGCGCGCACCTTCTGCTCCTCATTGATATACAGGTACTTCTTCCAGGCTGCAATCTGGTTGTTGCACCACATCACGCTGTCCTGATAGTTCTCGTTCTCGTTGGGAACAATCATTTTGTACGACGGTCCGTCGCTGCTGGGGGTCTCGATGCGGCAGTCGAGCCAGGCAGTATGGCACTCATAGACCTCTGGCGGGTTGTTCTCGCCGTAGCCCTCGTCGCCGGGCGAGCGCGTGGTCAGGTATTTGGGACGGTCGCCGTCGCAGGTGTGGCCCTCGACGTTGTCGACGGTGGTCAGCAGCGTGTTGCGCAGGGCCTCAATGTTGGGTATCAGCACGTTCTCGATATAATTCTGCGTGTAGACGAACTCAGTGCCGAAGTCCATGCCCGTGGTGACGATGTCGGTCAGTTTGAGCTCCACCTCGTCACTGGTTCCTATACGCTGGAAACCGATGTTGCGGGCCTTGCCGAAGATGATGTTGGTAGCGGTGCCTACGAATACGTCGCCCTGTGCGCCGACATACTCCATGGCATCGCTGGTCGAGATGGTCTTGGTGGCCGTCACGGTGCGGCTCCAGGTGTTGCCAGCCTCGCCCTCGATGTTGACCATAACGCCCACTTCGACATCGGACTTTGATTCGATACCGTTGACCGTTGCCACACCAGGCAGCACACCCGTGATGGTTGTGGCGTCGACGCCCAGTTTCGAGGTCGTGGTGAGGTGATTCTCGCTGCTCCACGTGCCCATGTTGGCCGTCGAATGGCTGACGACGGTGCCCGAACTCCACTCAGCCGACGAGCCTGTTCCTGGCGGGTCGCGCAGGATCATGTCTACCATGTCGGGGCCGCTGGTGATGAAGTTGCTTCCCGTTGGCATGGAGCCGAGGATGATGCCCTTCATGCCGTTGCCGCTCCACGTTTGGGTGCGGCCACCGATGGCGTAGCTCATGGAGATGGTACGCGTGTAGGGATCCGAGATGTTGGGCAGACCGGCCTTCCATGTGTAGGTGGCCTGGCCGAGGCTGTCTAACTGCAGTTGGTTGGGCTTCAGATCGGCCACCTGTCCGGCGGTGACTTCGTCACCGTCGACCGTGCCGTCCTCGATGTAGACGGGCTGTTCGTCGGACAGCGCGTTGTCGATGTCCACCACGAGGTCCTTCAAGGGAACGGTGTAGACCACGTCCTTGGTGCCGTCCTTATTGGTGTACTTCTCGTAGGCTTCGATCTCGAAGGTGTATGGCTCGCTCTGCTCGAACACGGCACCACCATATTTATATATAGGCTTGCCGCTGGCATCGATGGTGTAGATGTCCTGGATGTCGATACCGCCCATCTCGTCGAGCAGCTTGTAGCTGCTCAGGCCGAAGGCACCGTCGGTGTGGCCCGTCTGCGTGACGTTGAAAGTGGGCTCGGAGTGGAAGGTCTGCCGCAGCAGGGTATTGTAGGTGAACACCTGGGCCTTGCCGTCGTCGGCATAGAGCGTGTCGGAGTAAGCGATGGCCGGGTTGCTGAGATCCACTGCGGGCAGGTTCTCGAACCGCACGTCGTCGTTCATAGGTACGTACAGGCTATCCATCTGGTACATTACCGGCGGTAGCATGGCCGAGAACTCACCCGTTGCCGGGTCGGTAAGGATGAATATTTTTCGACAGTTGTCGTTTCCTGCACCGCGCCACGACGTGCTCTTGACCTTGGCCGATGCCGACGACACGGTAAGGGTACTGTCGCGAGTTTCGTAACTGTAGGTAGTCTCGTGCCGTACCCTCTCCACGTTCATGCGCGCGCCATTGGTGGGAATGAGCACCAGCTTGGCCATACCGATGTTGTTCTGGCTCAGGCCGAAGCCGATGGTCTTTTCGCCCTCGGTGTCGCCACCAACCACGCGGCCGGCGAAGTTGACAAGCGTCTCGTCGTAGAAATCGAGGTTCTTGATGGGTTGGTTGAAGGTGTGTCTGACACCAACGTTACCTGGGTCGGCAGGATAGCGGCCGGCGTCGGTGAAAACGTGCTTCGTCTTGTCCACGGTGATGAAGTGGTCGCCGATGGGCACGCTGATCTCGAACTCACCATCCGCGTTGGTGGTGATGGGCTTGCCGTCCTTGGCACAGACCACGCCGTCGACCAGCAGGCTGACGCCCTCGACGGGATAGTCGGTGTCAGCGTAGAACACCTTTCCACTGACGGGGAACGATGAGATGTCCTCAAAGTCAACGCCAGAATGGTTGAGCGACGACTGGCTGACAAAGCGCGACTGCACCGACGGCGAGAACTCGTGTATGCCCAACGTCGGGATGATGCTGTAGTTGGTGCCCTCGCCCGAGAACGGTACGCCGCGGATGACATAGTTGCCCACGGTGTCGGTGTAGGCCATCAGGCTCAGCTGGGCTTCGCTGGGGATATAGTTAGAGCTGGCGGCAGGCACCTTCGTCTGGGCGTGGCGACCGTTGGAGACGTCGTTGGTCTTCGAGAAGTCGTAGGCTAGGTTCTGGACGGTCAGGCCCTCGTCGAAGGGATAGTAGATGGCCAGACCGGCCTCGTTGCCAGCCAGTGGGTGGTTGTAGTTTTTCAGGATGTCGGCCTCGCTGAGCGGACGGGTGAAGAAGCGGAACTCGTCGATGTAGCCCTCGAACCAGGTCGGGGAAACGAACTGTCCCACGTTGCCGATGGCCAGACAGTTGGCATTACCCGACTTACTCCAGTCGGTGACGCGGCCCATGGCCACTATTTCCGACTTTAGCTTGCCGTCGGGACCTATCAGGTAGACGGTGAGGGTCTTGGCAATTGTGTCGTGAACTACGGTCAGGTGGCTCCACTCTCCGGCCGGAATATAAAGGTCGTTGGTGTTGAAGCCGTCGCCGCCGAAGTAGCCGCTCAGCTTGTAGCGGTCGCCGGCCTGTTCGTAGTGTGCACTGATGGTGAGCGCCCACTCCACGTCAAGCACGCGGTAGTCTGTCTTGTCTTCCTCTACGTTCATCACCTCGCTGTTGGGGTTGAGGTACATCTGGATGGAGAAGTTGCCCGTGAGCAGCGACTTCAGCTCTTTGTTGTCGGCAACATACCGCATGCCGGCGCCGTAGCCGCTGAGCTTCACGGAGTGCATGCTGGAAGACACGCTGCCGTCCTCGCTCTGTCGCTTGAGCGTCACCTTGGCGCCCTCAACAGCCGTGCCGGTGCCGTAGGAGATGCGTCCGCTAAGGATACCTGTCGAGATGCTGAAGCCATCGATGGTGCGGGCATCGTCGACTGTGCGTGTCTCACCGTCTTGAGTCCAGATGATGACCTTGTACTCATAGAAGCTGCCGGGCTTGGCCTCAGTGTCGTCGTAGCTGTAGCCGCTGGCCGTGCCCGAGGTGGTGTAGATGTCGGCCCAGGCGCGCTCGTCGACGCTGTTCAGCGGTCGGCGCTGGATGATGAAGTTGGTGATGTTCGTGCCCACCTGCTTCACCGTCCACTGCAGCTTCACCATGCCCGAGTAGCTGCCGCGCGAGGCGTTGAAGGTGAGAATCTTCGAGCCGCCGAGCTTCGTTGACACTGTGGAGCTGTAGATGTCGGTCTCAAGGACGTTGATCTTCAGGCGGTAGTAGTAGGTGCGGTTGGCCACCAGCCCCTGCCGGTCGGTGTAGGTGCCGTCGTTGGTCTGGCTGCTGCTAATGCTGATGGTGTGCAGGTCAGTCCAATTATTGCCGTCGGTAGAACGCTGGATGATGAGCGAATAGACCTTGTTGCCCGAGGCATCGCCGATGGGTGTGTGCGCCCAGCTGAGGTCAATCGAAGCCGAGTCGCTGCCGACAGAAGCCTTGAAGGCGTCCTTGGTGAAGGCCCATTGGCGCGTCAGCGTGTGGTCGATGCTGTCGGTCAGTTCGTCGCGCCGCTCGCCGCCCGTGGGTATGAACACCACTTTATAGGTATATTTCGTGGCATAGGCCGGAGCGGTGACCACCCAGTTGCGCGTGCCGAAGGCAATACCGTCCTTCAGCGTGGTGCCGTCGGAGCGGTAGATAGTCCACGTGCCGTTGGAGTTGGTGCCCTCGTAGTCCCACGTCAGCTTCACTTCTTTCTTCCACAGGTCGTTGGTAGTGGCTTGCAGGTTCTTTGCACGGACGAAGCCGGGCACACTAGTGCTGTACCACTGGTAGTAGCCGACGTTCTGCTTGGGATAGTCCGAAGCCTTCCCCGTGCCCAGCTCGGAGTAGATGCTGGGCGAGAAGTCGTTGATGGCAACAATGTACTCGATGTACTTCGTTGCGGTGTTGAAGTAGTTGGAACGCTCAGAGAAGTCGACCTCTTGGTTCCTGAACGACACATCGCCCTTGGAATAGGTTACTGGCGACAGCAGGTTGTCGGTCCATGCCAGACCTGAACTGGTGGCACCCTTGTAGGAGCCCACCGTCGTGGGACCATAAGCGGAGAGCAGGTTGCCGCTGACATTCATCTTGGTGTAGTTCTTCATATCGGCCGTCGGGTTGCTTACACCCAGCGACGGCACGGCATTGAACTTCCAGGTGTACTCCTCCTCAGCGGGTGTCTTGAACGATTTCTCCGACCGCCACATACCGGCGATGGTCACATTATATTGTGTACCCGCCACCAGCTTGTCGGCAAAGATGGCCACGTCGCACAGGTCGCGCTTGCTGCTGCCCGAGTGGTAGGGGTTGTGGAACATGACGGTGTAGGTAATGCCGTTGATAGTCTTTGTGTAGTAGTCCATCCACCAAGTGTCGGTGGAACACTGGTTGTCGGGATTGATGCCCTCGCTGTTCAGACGCAGTTGCTTGGGCGAGCATACGTACTCGCCGTTGATGAACAGGGCGGGGCCGTCGGGGGCGCTGCTGGGAATCTTCGAGGCCCAGCTCGTTGGCTTCTGGTTGGTGAAGAAGCCGTTGTCGCCGTAGGTCTTGTCGTAATACATGACCACGAATCCCATGAACGGATTGGCAAGTGCGGGGTGATTACGAATCACATGCTCGGTGCTGGTGTTGAAGTGCCAGACATCGGCCCATGTAGGACTGCTACCTCCGAGGAGGCATGCGAGAAGCAACAGCAGCACTCGCCACCATTGTTTCATTCTGTGTAATTCCTTTTTCATATCAATAAAGGTTTAAAAGTGATTTGACTGAAATATGTTGATGTTTGTATCTAGCGCATGCCCTTTTCCTTTGCCCCCAGTTTCTGATTCAGCAAGTTGTGAAGCTCGATGTTCTTGCGTATCTCACGGACGATGACGTCGTTCTTTTGCCGCAGCTCCTGTTGGCCATGCAGAAAGCGCCATAGCAGCACGACGTTGGTGACGACGAGCACGGCGATGATGCCAATGAGCAATATGAGCGTCTTGAAATACATGATGAATTGTTGTTTGATGGCGCAAAGATAGGTGTTATTTTTTTACCATGCAATAGCTCAGACGAATTGGTGATTGGTTTAAGACGAATTCGTGTGAATCCGTCTAGGCGATGAGACGTACGGAAAAACAGAAGGTCGAGCTTATGAGACATATAGAAAAGCAGGAATAGCCTCGAAGAGGACGTGGCTGATGGGCTGAAAGCTCATTAGCAGCGGTCGCTGCCAACGGACGCGACTCGGCAGAGTTTAAGCAAGCTTAACTCTGCTCTTACTGCTCCCGGAATTACGTTCCGTGATTACCGGACGCGACTCGGCAGAGTTTAAGCAAGCTTAACTCTGCTCTTACTGCTCCCGGAATTGAGTGGGAGTGATGGCGTACTTCTGCTTGAAGTTGCGGCCGAAAGTGTTGAGACTGGGGAATCCGCTATTACGTGCCACCTCGGCAATGGAGAGGTCGCTACGCTCTGTGAGCAGCTTGGCAGCATAAAGCAGACGACAGTCGGTGAGGAACTCGATGAGCGACTTGTAGGAACTTCCCTTAGCGAAGGCTGCTCCTATGCGCTCTTTCGGCAGGGAGAAACGATCGACAAGAGCCTGACGGTCGAGCTGCGGGTCAAGAAAGAGTTTGTCGCGCATAATGATTTGATAAAGATACGCGAACAGATCCTTGTCGGAGAGGTTGGCTAGGGAAATGTTATCCGTCGGCAAAGATGGTTCGCTTTCTTCTCTGCCGTCCACTGTAGCCATCAGATGCTTCAATGCTTCATACTTGTCCTTGTAGTCGATAGCCTCTGCAATCTCACGTGCCAATACGCGGTTTTTTCTGGATGTCTCGCGCCGCTTGTAAAAGAAGTATGCAGCGAAGGCGATGGCAGCGAGAAGGCCTGCACTGATGAACCATGCATAGATGGTCATGATGTGCGCTTCGGTCTCAGCCTGCTGTCGAGCCTGTTGTTCCTCCTGCAGGTGGTAGACGGTGGCCAGCTCGTTGAGCTGCTCGCGCTGGTTGCGCTGGTCGAGGCTGTCGCGAATGATGTGACCTCGGTTCATGTAGCCGATGGCTTCGGCCAGACGGCCGCGCATCTGGGCGGCGGTGCTGCGAAGGCCGAGACGGATAAGAAAGTTGTAACTGATGGTGTCGTCGTCGGCCATGCTGGCATCAAGGCGGGCCATCGCCTCGTCGAAACGCTGGAACTCCCCAAGGTGGTGGTAGGCGGAGGTCATCATGCGGTCGCAGTCGATGGTCTCACTCCACTTGGTCTTGAACATCTCGGCCTCGGCCTCACGGGCCTTCATGAGCAGTTCGGCACGTGCAACCGGTTTTAACTCTCCTGCTTCTGCCGACGTGTACTGACGGGCGTAGGCTGTGGTCTTGAAGGCCAGCGTCTGACCGCGGGCAAAGTCCTCGAACTCCTTTGGGTCGAAGCCTTCGGGCATGCCGTCGAAGCGGTCGGTGTGCTGGACAAACTCATCGATGTTCTTCAGTGTTTGCTCACACAGTTCCACCATTTCGCCGTAACGCTTATGGTCGAGCAGAATGTGCAGAAGGTGCCCCGCAGTGTTGTAGCTGGCTATCATGCTGTTGAACGTATTCATCTGCCACAGCTCGTCGATGGTCTTCCGCAGGCGGCCGATGCTCTCGTCGGTCTTTCCTTCGCTTGCCATGACGGAAGCGATATAGCCTTCCATTTGCCCTACGTCTGAGGACAGGCCTACGGCACGTGCCAGCCGTGCAGTCTCGGTGGCATAGCGGATGAGGGTGGCATTGTTGGCTGTAGTATATTCGATGGAGACGAGCAGCTTGTAGATGTTCTCCAGCGTGAACGAGTCGGTGCTCAATTCGGTGTCAGGGAGGTTCAGCAAGTCAAGGCATGTCTGGCGGGCCTGTGCAAAGTTACGGTAACCGCCGTACTGCGTGATACCCTTCAGGTACTGTCCCCTCAGCCGGGTGATGTTACCTATAGCGACGGCAGAGTCAATCAAGACCATAGCGCGGTCGGGGTCAGTGAGGTGGATGCTCATGGCTTTGGCCTCGGTGTAGACGGTGTCGAGGCCATCAGCACGTTGGCCGTTGTTGTCAGCCGACTGCTGGCAGCAGGTCAGCAACATGGTTATGATGCTGCACATAATACATAATGTAGACTTCGGCAGTTTCATAGGTCGGATGGTTTGGGGACGCATGTATGTTAGGACTTTTCGGTAGTAGTCCTTTTTTCTTGACGGGTGCAAAGATACGAAATTCCAAGCGTTCTACCAAATAATTCTGAAATTTTCTTTTTGTGGAAGTCATTGCCACATAGGCTTTCTGATTCTACCAAGTCGACCTATAAGCACTACCATGGAAGCACCGACTCAAGTTTAAAGCGAATTCAATCATGGCGTTCGCTTTATTCAACAAGTAGTCTAGAATAGTCTTTACAAATGCCCTCGTGAGAAGGATCCTCCTGCGCATCTGTGACCATTGGGACGAAAATATGCGAGTTTTGGTGTGTTTTTTAAGTGCCTATAAATAAGTGCGTTATGTGTTTGATTCCTCTTTGCTAGTCTGAAAAAATGCCCAAAAAGGGCGTTTTGGGGCCCCAAAATGGTGATTTTGGGAAGCGTTTTTTGCGAAAAAACAGCAAACTAGATGGGACATCGTGGTCGCTAATAGCCGAGTTTGCGGTCGTTAGTACGTAACTTTGCTATTGTTCCCACGCAGGGAACGTTAGCAAAGTCGGCCACTTTCGTGTCATTCCCTGCGTGGGAGCGACATCAAAGTGGCCGACTAGCGACTGCAAACTCACTTTTGGGGCTTTTCAAACCCATTTTCGCCTCAATCAAGCTTGCCTGATACCGATTTTCTCTGTCTCATCTTCTAGAATGCATCGTCTGCAAGACCCATTTTTGGCCATTTTTCTTTACGTGAGCAGATTATTTTGAAGGACAATTTATCCCCAAATGGTCGTTAGGGCAAATACACTCCCTAAGGTTTATTGTCTAACGACCATTTGGAGAATAACTCTTCACTCCTTACCAGTCAGAATCTTGTTGACAATAGCTACAGCATCCGAGATGGTGATTTCTTTGTCGCCATTCATGTCAGCAGCTCTGAACACGAAGTTGCCCGAAGGATAGCCGTTGGTGAGAATGTAGTTCGCCACCGCAATAGCATCCTTGATGGTGACACTGCCGTCGCCATTGACATCGCCTGCGACTGCAGCCTTAGTGATGCCGAGACGAATATGGTTTTTCACATTCATCACTGTCCCACTATAGCTGCCAGAATTTGTCGGGTCGTAATTTGTGCTAGAGTTGTAGCCACTGTAGATTCTTAGGGCTTGACTGTTGGCATTAAACACTTCAAAATCCATACCATAATAATAACTTTCCGAATTGTCGTCAACGACAATCACCAAGTTACTAAGGCCATCATAAACGAAGGGAGTGTTCAACACAATGGGAGTCCATACATTCGGTGCAAAAGTTATCTCGCCACTAAACACCTTGTCAGCTGCTATGACGGTGATCCAGTCGGTGTCACTCTCGAAACTGCTCTTGTCGGTGCTTACCAAATATATGTCTATGTTGCGTGAATCAGCATAGCCTGCGTTGTAGAAATCGATGCTTGAAATCGTTCCCGTAGTGCCAATTTCAGCTGCGGTATAAATTTGCTGTGACATTGAATGTTCTGAGAAGGAGCAGATGGGTAGGTACTCGTCTGTAACATGACCGGAGCCGATACGGATTTTGGCCGATGGTTGGAAACGAGCCTTTTCACTCCAACGGCTTTCTCCGTTTGCAGTGATGGCACGCACCTTGGCGATATAAGGCATCTCTTCAGTAAGGCTAGTCAAGGTATAGGGATTTGTGGTAGCTGTGATAAGATTTTCCTCATCGTCGTTCAGACAAATCTGCCATTCAGCGGCAGTGCCATTCTCTGTCCAGCTCAGCGTAGCTGTGTTGGTGGTGTAACCAGTACAGGTCAACTCATTAGGCCTTGGTATAAAGGTAACAGTGCCTGAGGTGATGCCTAGGCGAATCTGGTTCTTGAAAGAATAAGTACTACCATACCATTGCGATAAGTCGGACGAGGCGGGATTCAAATCGTAATTGTAATAGATGGCTTGGTCGGCATCCGTGTCAAAGACATAGAAGGTTTTTCTAGAATTCGAATCTCTGTTCGAATGGTCGTAAACTATAAGCACCACATTCCTCTCTCCATCATATACAAAGGGCGAATCAAGATAGATGGTAGTCCAAGCGCTCTGTTCGAAGGTTACATTACCACTGAACACCAAATCGGCTTCCGTTGCACAAACGCCATCGTAATTGCCATTAAAAGAATTTTTGTCGGTGTAGACCATATAGAGGTCTAAAATGTGGGAAAACTCTTCGCTTCTGTTGTAGAAGTCTATGGTCGTAATGGTACCTGCCCTGCCGATATCAGAAGCTGTGTAAATTTGTTCAGACAGACCATAGGAGCTCGTGGATGAAATGGGTAGGAGGTAGTGAGCGGCTTTGCCAGTACCAATACGGATTTTTTCTGAAGGCTGGAAGCTGACCTCTTTGCTCCAAACACTATATCCGTCGTCAGTGACGGAGCGTACTTTAGCAGTATAGGGCATCTCTTCGGTAAGGCCGGTCAGGGTATGAGTGTTTGTGGTAGCCGTGATAAGGTTCTCCTCATCGCCGTCCAGACAAATCTGCCAGGTGGTGGCTGAACCGTTCTCTGTCCAGTTCAACGTGGCAGTAGTTGTTGTATAACTTGTGCAGGCCAGCTCGGTAGGCCTAAGAATGATGGCGGCATCACTAGGAGTGAAGCTAAAGCGGATCTGATTCTTATAAGGCATCATACCATAATTTGTCGGATTGGCCGGGTCGTAGTCGTCACTGCCGCTCTTAAATACTATTTGATAGTCTTTAGTATTGATGGAATAGCAACGTATAGGCTCTCCTTGGAAGCTACTACCCGTGTTGTCGTCAACGACAACCACCACATTTCTTTCGCCATCATAAGTGAAGTCTTTGTCAAAATTGATGACCGTCCAATCGTTCTGCAAGAAGGTTATATTACCGCTGAACACCAGGTCGCCCTCGCTGACGCAAATATAATCATTTGGGTCATAAAAAGCGTTCTCTTCGGTGTGAAACAGATAGATGTCCACATTGCGCGTTTGCTCTGGAGCGATGTTGTAGAAATCAATACTTGAGAAGACTCCAGCACCGCCTCCTGCATTGCCAATCTCTTTGTCTGTATAGATTTGCTCTGTCAGAGAGTAAGATGTCGCGGTATAAGAGGGCATGTTGTATTGTGCAGATGTACCCGAGCCGATACGGATTTTTCCAAGGGGCCCGAAGCTGACACTTTTGCTCCAGTCGCTAACCTCATTACCGCTGACGGCACGCACCTTGGCAGTATATGTCCCAGGAGCAAGATTGTTAATCGTGAAGGTATTCTTGTCGGCATTGACGAGGTTCTTCTCGTCATTATTCAGACAAATCTGCCAAGACGTGGCTTCGCCGCTCTCCGTCCAGCTTAGTGTAGCGGTGTTGATGGTGAAGTCTTTGCAAGCCAGATCCTTGGGTCTTGGGACTGAGCTTCCGGTAGCATAGCCGAGACGAATCTGGTTTTTCCTTTTTTGGGGATTGCCATAGCAATTTGGATTAGTCGGGTCAACGTTTCCGTAACAGTAGTAGGTTGACTGGCATTCATTAACATCGAAGACATAGAAATCATTTGGTGAATTGCTATAGTAGTCGTAGCTACCTGTGTTGTCGTCAATAACAATCATCACATTCTTTTCTCCGTTATAATTGAAGAATTCGTCAAAATCGATGGTTGTCCAAATGTTTTTTGAGAAAGTCACGTCACCGCTGAAAACTTTGTCATCCGCAGTAACACTAATCCAATCTTTATCATTCTCAAAACTGTTTTTATCAGTATGAACCATGTAAATGTCCAAGTTGCGAGTGCAAGGGAAGGAAGTAGAAAAGAAATCAATGCTAGAGATGATTCCTGCGCTGCCCATTTCAGCTGCAGTGTAGATTTGCTCAGATAGGGAGTAACTACTCTTGGTAAAAGTGGGCAGGTAGTTATTAGTACCACTGCCTGTTCCGATGCGACGTTTACTAGTAGGCTCAAAGCTGACATTCCTAGTCCATTCGCTAAACTTATTGCCACTGACGGCACGCACTTTAGCAGTGTAAACAACATCGGCAGAGAGGTCGGTTAATATATAAGGATTGGTAGTGACATTGATGACGTTGTTTTCGTTATCATTCAAGCATAACTGCCAAGCGGTGGCAGCGCCGTTTTCAGTCCAACTGAGTGTGGCTGTTGAGCCGGTGACCTCAGTGCAGGTCAGGAAACCAGGTCGGAGTACCTCGCCTTCTTTAGCAACGCTGATGCGTATCTGATTCTTGAAATATGAGTAGGAACAATAGCTTGGCATATTCGTAGGATCGTAGTCGCTGCTACTGCTAGAAGTGGCAACAGCCCTCAATTTGTAGTTTTCATCTTGACTAGTGTAGCATTTGAACACTGCTGGGTTATTGGTATTGTTGCCCGTATTGTCATCGACGACAAGCATCACATTGTGCTGGCCATCATAACTGAAGATTTTGTCGAGTTTAATGGTTGTCCAGACATCCTTTTTAAATGTCACGTTGCCACTGAACACCTTGTCGGCCTCCGTGACGTTAACCCACTCGTATGAAGAGGTCTCATCATTATAGAAACTATTCTTATCGGTGTGAACCATGTAGATGTCGAGTTTGCGGGTACATTGAATGGTGTCGTTGTAGAAATCGATGCTCGTGATGATGCCTGCGCTACCCAGTTCGGCAGTTGTGTAGATTTGCTCTGACAAAGAATAATTGTTGTAGGTGGATGTAGGCATGCCGTTATAGTTGTCAGTGTAATTGCCGACGACCCGTTTGTCAGAGGGCAGGAAGCTGATGTTGTTTGTCCACCGGCTCTGTCCGTCAGAACCGTAGGCACGCACTTTAGCTTTGTAAATCTTTTCAGGAGTAAGTCCATTCAGCGTATGGGGGATGGTGCTGACATTGATAAGGTTGTTTTCATCATCGTCTAGGCAGATTTGCCAGGCAGTGGCAGAGGCTTTCTCCGTCCAGCTGAGCGTGGCTGTTGTGCCAGTAACTTTTGTACAGGTCAGCTCTGTGGGCATCTTGTAGGGGTTGATAAGGCAATCGACAGTGTAGGTGTAAAGAATTGTGCCAGTATTCATATTATAATTACCAGCACCAGAAAAAAGTTCATCGCCATTGACATCATAAATGGTCCAAGAACAATAACTCGGATCGTCTCCTTTCACCCATCGGAATTTAATTTCCCTACCAGCTGGAACTAAAACAACTTCATGTGTAGTGATGGGAGCATGAAAAAAATCATCACTTACTTGAGAATCATTTGTGACTGTACCGAGCAGGAAGTCTGTCTGAGCATCTACGACCTCGATGGCGTTGCCTAACCACAAGTAGCCTGAAGAACTGGTAAGGTCGAAGCTGATGTTACACATGTTCTCCCTCTCGCAGAAGTCCGTTGCGAAATTGATGACATTAGTCCAGTCACTATAGTTGCCATTGCCGCAGTTGGTGCGCATCTTTATGGCATAGTTTGTGGCGAATTCAAGGCCAGTCAGCGTGTAGGGATTTGTAGTGACATCGATGATGCGGTCGCTCTTTCCATCATTTATGCATATCTGCCAAGCCGTTTGACCTTCCGAGCCATTGGCCCAGCTAAGCGAGGCAGTTTTTCCTCCTGTGTAGTCGATGGCGATATCATGAGGCTTGAAGCAGGTCGGCAAATCGTCAATTGACAAAAGGAGCTGGTTCTTTTGTTGAGTGCCATGACCATTTGCAGGTCTTTTCGGGTTATATTCTGGGTAGCTTGAACTCGCATCAGCAGATTGATATGTATCCACCCAATAGGCGCGGAAATTCAAACTAGATGAGTTCTTTACTGCTGTCTTGTCATAGATCATAATCGCCACGTTGTGTTGCCCATCATATACAAAAGGCATATCAAGGGGAATTTCCGTCCAGTCGTCTTTCAAGAAAGTGACGTTACCGCGGAACACTAAATCTTCGACAGTGTCTACGGGAACCCACTCTTCTACATAGTATCCTCCTGAATCTATATTATAGGAACTTCTATCGGTAAGTGTCATGTAGATTTCCAAGTTGCGGCTGCAACCTTGTATCGTATTGTAAAAGCCAATGCTCTTTATGGTTTTGGCGTCACCAAGTTCAGTGGTTGTATAAATCTGCTGTGACAAACTGTATTTATTTTGAACGTCTGTGGGACAATCACTTATGGAACTATTCGCGTTGCCAATCTCGATATAGTCTTCCACATTGAAAGAAAGGCTCTTCGTACCTGTGTATTTACCTATTCCAGTGAAGGTCATAGTATAGGTGCCCTTGTCCTTCACCTCTTGCACGATGTTGCCGCCTCTGGTGCATGTCACCTCGTAATCCGTTCCCAGGGTCAATATGTCTCCTTCTATGGATGTTACGGTGTGGTTGATATTGATGGCACTGCCCGTGTAATTATATCTTTTGGCTATGCCGTCGATGGTGAGGTATAGGAAATCGCGGAACACGCGGGTCGTCGTATAGAATTGCAACTCTGCCAGTTGGAACTCGCCGTTGCTGGCCTTTGTAGCCTCAAAGCGGAAGTATTGGTAGGAATTGCTGTTGTTAACGTAGAACAAGGTTGCAGTTTCATTGGCCATAGGCAGCTTGTCGCCGTTGCTGTTACTCACCGTTGCCAGAGTGGTCCACCCTGTGTCGCCCTCATTCTTGGCTTTAATGGTCCATGAACGTGGGTTACGTTTGCCTTCTTGATCGTTGGCTGTCCAAAGGACATAGCCTTTCACCGGGATGGGGTAACTGTAATGGAACTCTACCCAGGGGGTGCCAGTAGCATTATTTCCAAGTCCGTACTTCGTCTTCAAATTGCCGTCTACCAGACTGCTGGGGCCTTCTGAGGGGCTCCAATCTGTCTTCTGTCCACTATCGTAAGTGAAGCCGCCGCTGATAAGCTCAGGGATAGCAATGACTTCGAAACCTTGTGTCAGTGAACCCGTATAGTTGCTTATGCCCGTAATGGTTAGAGTATAGTTGCCGGCTTCCGTGATTGTTGTCACCTCAGTGTTCTCAGTCCCTTTGGTAATCTTCGCGGTGTAGTCGGTACCCTTTGTTAGCGTAGTGCCTCCGTAAGTCACAGTATAGCTGAGGTTGATAGGGGTGTCAGTATAATAGTAAGTTGGCTCAATGCCACTGATGGAAGCACTGGTCAAGCTTAAGGCTACGACACTGAAGTTTACACTTTTCGTGTTCATATAGAGGTCCTTACCTGTCAGGGTCAGGGTGTAGTTGCCCACATCCTTGACTTCCGTAACGACTTCGCCGCCCTTGGTAATGGTGGCAGTATAATCAGTGCCCGCTGACAGCGAGTTGCCATTATAGTTTACGGTGTAATTGATGTTGATGGGGCTGCCCGTGTAGTTATAGGTGCTCGATATACCGCTGACGGTGGCATCCGCAATACTATATCTTAATGGCACAATCTTCTTGCCGTTGATGTTGTTGGGGTCGAGACTGGCTAAGGTCGTTGTGCCGTCGAGCATAAACTGCTTGCCCTCAGTGAAGCTCATGGTTGCTGCCGAGTAGTTGTCTGCCTTGATGAAGTCGGAATAATTTGTCCAACCCATAACCAATGTGCCGAAAGGTCCATTGGCATTGTCCGAGTCTCCTATCCTGTCAGCTGTTACCTGTCCACCGTTAATGGTAATGCTCTTGAAATATCCGTAAATTCCTCCCAGGTCTGACGCTCCACCACCGATTCCTGCGCTATAATAATAGACATAGTAGCTTTTGCGGAAGGAACTACCAGTGGCATTGACCACACCTCCATTGATGATAATATCGCCACCCGAGCTGGCATGCTTATTACCACCGATGCCAGCACCACCATTATAACCCTTTGCCGTAACGTTGCCACCATTGATGGTGATGTTACCAAACGAAACGCGAGCACCGATACCAGCTTGTCCATTTCCTTCTGCATCATTGTGAGAGGCCTGGGCAACGAGAGAACCTGTGCCGTCAATAATCAGTGTAGCTCCTGTTGGCACTTCAATACCATCGTTGGCGGTGAGAGTTGTACCCTCGCCAAGAATCAGGTTGACCGTTCCACTGATCTGGATGCGCTCGCTGATAGTGACATTACTCGTTACTTTGTAAATGCAGTCAGTCATTCTTGTGGTCGAAGAGGTCACTTGAATATAGTCATCTACAGTGATGTTGAACGTTTGGGTGCCACTATAGTTTCCTTTGCCCGTTAAGGTTAGCGTGTAGTCACCTTTGTCCTTTACTTCGGATACCGTACTACCGTTTTTAGTTAAAGTGGCGGTATAGTGGATGCCGTTTGTCAGCGGGTCACCAGAGAAATCTGTCACACTATAGTTGAGCGTGATGGCACTACCCGTATAAATATAGAACTCCTTGAGTCCATTAACGACAGCCTTCGAGAAATCAAAAGAATTAACGTCAGAAAGAAATGCGAACTCTGCCAATTGGAATTTATCGCCACTTTGAATAGCGGAAATTTCAAAGCGGAAGTATTGGTAGGGTTGTGTGTTATTGATACCGTAAGTGCAGTCGGTCGTGTTGGCAGCTGGCATTTCTGAGTCGTTAGCCACAGAAGCAATTATTGTCCACGGATCGTCACTGTTGGCTTTCGCCATAATGACCCAACTCTTGGGATTGCGTTCTGGATAGGAGTCCGTATCGTCACCCGTGGTCAGAATATAGCCTGTTGGGACAATGGCTTCAGAGGTCTCGAATTCTATGTATGTAGGATTGCCTAGTGAGGTGACGCACCATTTCGTGTCCTTGTCGCCATCCAGCAGTTTGTCATAGTCCTCGCCATCATATGTACCAGCAGTACCACTGGTGGCAGTGTATGTTATAGTACCATTTGTTATAAATGCGAATTCTGCCAATTGGAATGTCTCGCCACTTTGGATAGCGGAAATTTCAAAGCGGAAGTATTGATATGAGTCGTTGTTCGAAATATGGTAGGTGCAGTCGGTCTTGTCGGTTTGAGGCATAAGGTCGTCGTTAGTCACAAAGGCAATCTCTGTCCACGAATCGTCACTGTTGGCTTTCGCCAAAATGACCCAACTCTTGGGATTGCGATCTGGATAGGAGCCCGTATCGTCACCCGTGGTCAGAATATAGCCTGTTGGGACAATGGCTTCAGAGGTCTCGAATTCTATGTATGTAGGATTGCCTAGTGAGTTGACGCACCATTTCGTGTCCTTGTCGCCATCCAGCAGTTTGTCATAGTCCTCGCCATCATATGTACCAGCAGTACCACTAGTAGCTGTGTAGGTAAAGCCCCACGCCCCAACGAAGGTCATCACTGCGAGGAGCAATGTCATAGCTGCTCGCATCGAAAGAGTCTTAAAGGTTGAAATTTTTTCCATAGCGTTTTTTATGTTTTTTGTTATTTGAGGGCAAAGTTACAAAAAAAGGAAGAAAAGGAAAAAAAAACGATGCGCTCATTTGGTCTGAAGTCCAGATGAGTGCATAATATAGTCGACCCGATGAGTGCATAATATAGTCGATTTTTCCCTGCTTCATCAGCCATAAATTATTACAGTTCTTCAGTGAGCACTGCCTCGAGTTCCTCAGCAGAGAGACGCAGGCGGAAGGCACCTTTGGAGGCGATGGAGATGCTGCCCGTCTCTTCAGATACGATGACGACAAGGGCATCGCTCTCTTGCGACATGCCTAGGGCAGCGCGATGGCGCAGGCCAAGCTCCTTGGGGATGTCGAGATTGTGGCTGACGGGCAGGATGCAGCCGGCGGCGAGGATGCGGTGCTGGCTGATAATCATAGCTCCGTCGTGGAGAGGCGAGTTCTTGAAGAAGATGTTCTCGATGAGCCGTTGGTTGATGTTCGCATTGATGGTCTCGCCAGTGCTGATGATATCGGTCAGCGAGGCATCGCGCTGGATGACGATGAGTGCTCCCACCTTGCCCTTCGACATCTGCATGCATGCCATCACGATGGGCATGATGTCGCGCTTGAGCTGCTCCCGGTCTTTGTCCTTGGTGTGCTTGGGCATGAAGTACTTCAGGAGGCGTCGCATACGTTGGTGTGCGCCGAGGTTGTAGAGGAACTTGCGGATGTCCTCCTGGAAGATGACGATGATGGCGATGAATCCCACTGAGACGAGCTTGTCGAGAATGGTGCCCAGAAGCTTCATCTCGAGCACTTGTGATACGAAGAGCCAAACGACGATGAAGATGGTGATGCCCACGAAGACGTTGAGCGAGCGTGACTCGCGCATCAGCCGGTAGACATAGTATAGCATCATGCCTACGAGCAGGATATCGATGACGTCTTTGATGCCGAAGTTGAAAAACATCTTTGTTATTTACGATTATCGGTTTGCTATTTATGGTTTGGAGATTGACATATTATGAATTCTCACACACTCCACAGCAGGACGGACGTCGTGGACACGAAGGATGGAGGCTCCTTTCATTAGTGCAATGGTGTGGAGGACCGTGGTGCCGTTGAGTGAGTCATCGGGAGTGATGTCCAGCAGTCTGTAGATCATCGACTTGCGTGAAACACCCACGAGAATCGGCAGCTCCATCACCTGCAGGCACTCGAGCTGTGACATAAGTGAATAATTCTGCTCCAGCGTCTTGCCGAAGCCGAAGCCAGGGTCGAGAATGATGTCGTGATGGCCCATGTCGCGCAGGCGCTGAACTTGTTCGGCAAAGAACAGAAGTGTGTCGCTGAGAGAGGGCTCAGAAGACATTATTATATAAGGTACGCGCAAGCGCGAGACCATTCGCATCATGGCAAGACGTTTGGCTGGGTCAGGGTTGCCAACATCGTTGATGATGTCGACACCAAACTCCTCGACAGCCATGCGGGCCACGTCTGGGCGGAAGGTGTCGACAGAAAGAGGAGCAAAAGGCTGCTCACGGCGCACCACTTCGAGGGCTGTGCGCAAGCGATCCATCTCTTCCTGCTCGCTGACTGGTGTAGAGTTTGGACGTGTGGAGCAGGCTCCGACATCGATGAATGTGGCACCTTCGGCCATAATCTGGTTAGCACGGCGAGCAATCTCGTCGGCTGTCTGCATGCGGCTGCTAGCATAAAACGAGTCGGGCGTCACATTCAGGATGCCCATCACTCGTGGCTCCCCAAGGTTTAGGAGCTGACCTTTGATGTTGATGGTATAGTCCATAATCGCTTGCAAAGATAGTGAAAAGTTTGGGAGTTACCAAACTTTTTTGTACCTTTGCGGCGAAAAACGTTAATAATTATGGAAATCAAGGAACTCTATAAGCTGTATACACAGCATCCATGCATCACTACTGACAGCCGTAACTGTCCTGAAGGAAGTATCTTTGTGGCACTGAAAGGTGAAAAGTTCGATGGCAACCAGTTTGCAGCCCAGGCACTAAAGCAGGGTTGTGCCTATGCCATTGTGCAGACCTTGCCTGATTCCATCGAAGGAGGGGAGCAGTATCCTGTCTATACCGATAAGGTCCCTACTGATGGTGATAGCAAAGGCTTTATCCTCGTGGATGACGCCCTGCAGACCCTGAAGGATTTGGCTCGTGAACATCGCCGTCAGTTTGACATTCCTGTAATCGCCATCACTGGCACCAATGGCAAGACAACAACGAAGGAACTTGTGAAAGCTGTATTGAGTGAGAAGTATAATGTGATGGCTACGGAGGGCAACTTCAACAATGATGTGGGTGTGCCCAAGACTCTACTACGGCTGCGGCCCGAGCATGAGATAGCTGTAGTAGAGATGGGCGCCAGCCATCCTGGTGACATCAAGACACTGGCGGAGACAGCCGAGCCCACATGTGGCATCATCACCAATGTGGGACGAGCCCACTTGCAGGGTTTCGGCTCGTTTGAAGGCGTGGTGCATACGAAGGGTGAACTGTACGACTACCTGCGTACGCGTGAAGACGGGTTGGTGTTCCTCGATGCCGACAACGACTATCTGGTGGACATGATCACTGACGAGATGTGGGTCACCCCCTATAGTACTGACCCTGAGAAGCAGTATTCGTGTATCTCAGGCGAAGTAGTGGCAGGTGAGTCTGATAGTCCCTTCCTAAAATTCCGCTGGCGTAAGCCGCTGATGGAATTGGAAGAGACGGGTGAGAGCCAGAAATGGCATAAGGTGCAGACACATCTTGTGGGCAGTTACAATGTTCAGAACCTGCTGGCAGCTGTGGCCGTGGGTATCAATTTCGGTGTAGACCGCAAGGCCATCTGTCGTGCCCTCGAGAGCTATGTCCCCACGAACAATCGTTCGCAGTTTGTTGACACTGGGCACAACCATCTCATCGTGGATGCTTATAATGCCAATCCTACCAGCATGATGGCTGCCCTCGAGAACTTCTGTTCGATAGAGGAATCCGGCTCACAACAGCCTTCGTCCTCTAAGATGCTCATCCTGGGCGATATGCGGGAGCTGGGCGAAGACAGTGAGAAGGAACATCAGCAGATGGTGGACGTTATCCAAGAGACGGGTATCAACGACGTGTGGCTCGTTGGTTCGGAGTTTGGGAAGACTGACTGCCCCTTCCGTAAGTTCGGCAGTGTCGATGAGGTTAAGGCTGAGCTACAGAAAAGCCGCCCCGAGGGACGGCTCATCTTAGTCAAGGGCAGCAATAGCACACGTCTCTATCAGCTGCCTGAGTTCCTATAGTCTTTGAGGTGTTGACCTTCGGCCGATGCCTTGCTGCGCTCGGACATGCTCATGCAAAGCATGGCAGGTCTCTCGCTTGCACCAGGTATTCACCAATCTGAACGGCATTCAAGGCAGCACCCTTGCGAATCTGATCGCCAGAGAGCCAGAACGTCAGTCCGTTGTCATCAGCTAGGTCCTTGCGTACACGACCTACGAAGACATCGTCCTTGCCGGCGGTATCTAATGGCATGGGGTAGGTGAGGGTCGAGGGATCGTCAACCAACTGGCAGCCAGGAGCATTGGCGATAGCCTGTTGAGCCTCTTCTACGCTGAGGGGGCGCTCGGTCTCGATCCATACACTCTCAGAATGGCTGCGCAGCGACGACACACGCACGCACATCGCTGAGCAACGGGCATCGGTGTGCATGATCTTGCGGGTCTCGTTGAACATCTTCATCTCTTCCTTTGTATAGCCATTGGGCTGGAACACATCAATCTGGGGAATGACATTATAAGCCAACTGGTGGGGGAACTTCTTGATGGTCTTCACCTCGCCAGTCTCAACAATCTCCTTGTACTGCTGCTGCAGCTCCTGCATGGCAGCAGCGCCAGCACCAGAGGCACTCTGATAGGATGCGACGTGGATGCGGCGGATATGGCTAAGCTGCTCCAAGGGCTGAAGCACTACTACCATCATGATCGTCGTGCAGTTGGGATTGGCAATAATGCCACGTGGCCTCTTCAGGGCATCCTTCGCATTACACTCGGGCACCACCAAGGGCACATCATCGTCCATGCGGAAGGCACTGGAGTTGTCGATCATCACACAGCCGTATTTCGTAATGGTCTCAGCAAATTCCTTTGACGTGCCGGCACCTGCAGAGGTGAAGGCAATGTCGATGTCGCGGAAATCGTCGTTGTGCTGAAGCAGCTTCACTGTCAGCTCCTTACCCTGAAAAATGTACTTACGCCCTGCAGAACGCTCTGAACCGAAGAGCACCAGTTCGTCCATAGGGAAATGTCTCTCGTCGAGCAGCCGCAGAAACTCCTGCCCCACTGCTCCGCTTGCGCCAACAATTGCTACTTTCATCAGTCAAAAAACTATTAATTCTACGATTTTGGGTGCAAAAGTAATAAAAATCCGTGTAATAAGTGCCATTCGTGACAAAAAAATTGTAACTTTGCACTCGAAATGACAATTCTCTTGGCTGCAAAACCCCTGATAAGCGATCCCACGATGATTTTCTTCGTGGTGTTGCTCATCATACTCTTTGCTCCTATCATCATGAGTAAGCTGCGCATCCCGCATATCATAGGCATGGTGCTGGCAGGTGTGCTTGTGGGGCCCTTCGGGTTGAATATCCTGGCACGAGGCAGTTCCTTCGAGATCTTCGGACAGGTGGGCATATACTATATCATGTTCTTGGCAGGACTGGAGATGGACATGGAAAGTGTGAAGCGGCACTCTCGTCATTTCCTCATCTTTGGCGCCCTTACCTGCTTTGTTCCGCTTGTCATGACGTATGCAATGGCGAAGCTTGTCCTTGGTTATAGCGATGCTACGTCGTTCTTGCTAGGGTGTATCATGGCATCGAATACGCTGGTGGCTTATCCCATTATTGGGCGCTACGGCTTGCAGCAACATCATTCTGTGGGGCTGAGTGTGGGTTCGTCGATGATCTCGCTTTTCATGGCGCTTGTCATGATTGCCGGACTATCTGCAACGATGGGTGGTAAGGGCCTTCCTGTCGACATACAGCTGCCCTCATGGGCAACTCAGTTGCTGTTCCTGCTGTTCTTCCTCCTGAAATTGGCGGCCTTTATGATTGGCGTAGTGCTGTTCATTCCACGTCTGACACGCTATTTCCTTCGTCGCTATAGTGACTCGGTGATGCAGTATATCTATGTGTTGTCAGTGATGTTCCTCAGTGCTGCATTGACAACGCTTATAGGGTTGGAGGGCATCTTCGGCGCTTTTTTCTCGGGACTAGTATTAAATAGGTATATTCCTCAGGTGTCGCCGCTGATGAATCGCATCGAATTTATCGGCAACGCCATCTTCATACCCTATTTCCTTATTGGTGTGGGTATGCTCATCAATGTTCGGACATTGTTGCAGGGTGGCGAGGTGGTGTGGATCGTACTGCTTATTGCTTTCTTCGGCACCTTTGGCAAGGCCGTAGCCGCCTATTTCTCCAGTCTCCTCTTCCGATTGACACAGCGTGACGGCAATATGATGTTTGGCCTCACTTCGGCTCATGCAGCAGGTGCTATCGCTATGGTGATGGTGGGCATGCGCCTTGATTTGGTCAACGATGATATGCTGAATGGTGTGGTCATGATGATTCTGGTCACTTGTATCGTTTCAACACTAGTCACTGAGCGGGCAGCTAAGAAGATTGTGCTGAACGAGAAAATGCATCTGCAGCTTGCCAGCACTAATGAGGACGACGAAAAGATATTGCTTTGCGTAAAATATCCCGACATTGCGCCACAACTGCTCAGTCTCTCGCTGCTCATGCGAAATGCCAAGCTCAATCGTGACCTGGTGGCGCTGAATGTAGTGTATGATGACCATAAGAGCAGCTCAGGACAGGAGCAGGGGATACGTCTGCTGTCACAACTTCAACAACAGGCTGTGGCGGCAGAGGTGCGAGTAGTGACACAGGTGCGCCTGGCTACGAACATTGCCAACGGTATTAAACATGCTTTCCGAGAATATGCCTGCTCAGAGATCGTGATGGGTATGCATGTCCATACCGATGTCAATCCCAAGTTCTGGGGAGAGTTCATACAAAGCCTCTACAATGGGCTGAACCGTCAGATTATCCTCACACGCTTCGTGCAGCCTCTTAACACCTTGCGACGTATTCAAGTGGCCGTGCCATCGAGGGCAGAATATGAACCGGGCTTTCATCGTTGGCTGGAACGGCTGTGCCGATTTGCCGGACAGCTCGACTGCCGTATCGAGTTTCACGGACGTCAGGAGTCTACGGAGCTGATCGCCAACTATTTGCACCTGCGCCATCCTAGTGTGCGTGCTGGTTATACACTGATGGAGCACTGGAACGAGCTGCCACAGTTGGCATCGCATATAGCTGAAGACCATATGTTCGTGGTGGTTACAGCTCGTAAAGGCACCATTTCCTACAAGAATGCCTTGGAGCGGCTGCCTGATGAGCTGCAGGAGTACTTTAGTGGTAAGAATCTTATGATTATCTTCCCCGATCAGTATGGTGCAGAAACCAAGGACGACAGCATGAGCTTCACGGAGGCACAGCATAAGGAGGAAAGTAGTATTTACGATGCCATCCTCCGTCGCCTGCATAGAAAATAATAGATTATCACTCAAATCTGAACCTTTCATGATTTCAGTAAAAGACATTACCAAAAGCTTCGGCTCGCTACAGGTGCTCAAAGGCATCAATTTGGAAATAGCTAAAGGCGAGATAGTCAGTATCGTCGGTCCTAGCGGAGCCGGCAAGACCACTCTCCTGCAGATTATTGGTACGCTTGACCGTCCAGACAGTGGTTCAGTATGTGTCGACTCTGTCGACATTACCACCCTCTCACAAAAAGCCCTCAGTGACTTTCGCAACCGCCATCTGGGATTCGTGTTCCAGTTTCATCAGCTGTTGCCAGAGTTCACCGCCATTGAGAATATCATGATTCCTGCATTCATTGCAGGCGAGACCAAGGCGAAAGCCAGTGCCAGAGCTGAAGAACTGTTGCAGTTTATGGGGCTCAAAGATCGTGCCCATCATAAGCCTGCGGAACTCTCTGGAGGAGAGAAGCAACGGGTTGCCGTGGCAAGGGCTTTGGTCAACAGTCCTGCCGTAATCCTTGCCGATGAACCATCGGGATCACTCGACACGCAGAACAAGCAGGAGCTGCACCAGTTGTTCTTCGATCTCCGTGACCGCTTTGGACAGACCTTCGTCATCGTTACGCATGACGAGCAGCTTGCTCAGATTACCGACCGCACCATTCACATGCGCGATGGAGTGCTGGAAAATGCGCCCTCAGAAGCATCTTAAACCACAACGATATGATTACACTTGGCGACTACAACACCCTCACTATCCTCCGCCGTTCCGATCATGGACTCTTTCTTAGCGGAGATGAGAAAAGCGGCGACATACTTTTGCCGCAGCGTTTTGTCACCCCTGCCATGCACGTTGGCGAACAGATTGAAGTGTTTGTGTACCTTGATCAGGAAGAAAGGTTGACTGCCACCACTGAGCGTCCGCTGGCGAAGGTGGGTGAATTCGCTTTTCTGCAGGTGGCATGGACCAATCAGTATGGAGCTTTCCTCCATTGGGGATTGCAGAAAGATCTTTTCTGTCCATTCCGTGAACAGAAACAACGTATGCAGCGGGGTAAAGGCTACATCGTGTATGTGATGGAGGATGATGAGTCGCACCGTCTCATGGCCACCGCAAAGGTGGAAAAGTACCTCTCGCTCCCAACATTATATGGTGAGATGGCATCGGAACGACAAGCCTCGCCAGAGGAAACGGCGTCACCACTCTTGCGGCACGGTGACGCCTGCGACTGCCTCGTATGGCAAAAGACAGACCTTGGTTTTAAGGTTATCATCGATAATCGTTATCAAGGCCAGCTTTATGACAACCAAATCTTCCAGCCGCTGCACACAGGTGACCGTCTGACGGCATATATTGATCATGTACGCCAGGACGGCAAGATCGATGTTACGCTTCAACCTATGGGACGACAGCAGACACTGGACTTTGCTGAGGTGCTGTTGCGCTTTTTGTACGAGAACGACGGGCGCTGTAGCCTTGGTGACCACTCTCCCGCTGAACTGATTGCTGATCGCTTCCAGGTGTCAAAGAAAACGTTCAAGCGTGCTGTTGGTGACCTCTATCGCCGTCGGCTCATTATCGTTGATGATGATGGAATCCGCCTGGTATCATCCGACTGATACGCCATGTGTCACCTTTTTTAATAGATGAGTAGACTTTTTTGCAATTATTCCTCCAATTATTTGGTGGGTAGAAAAAAAAGCAGTATCTTTGCAACTGCTAAGCAAAACCAACCATGCTAACGTTACTTCATATACTTTGAAGAAACACTAAATTTTGGGAGTGCGTCTCGACATCGAAGGCGCACTTCCATGTTAAAAAATGGTAATTGTGCAGGTTTTACGCTAATTATGAGTAATTTTGCACCCCAAATTCGAGAACAATAGTATATTAATAAGGTATAAGAGAGAAATGAACATCCAGTTTGAATGCGCCGACAAGGTGAATGGTCTGATGACTATCACTATTGAACAGGCTGACTACCAAGAGCAGGTAGACAAGAAGTTGAAGGATTATCGTAAGAAGGCCCAGGTGCCGGGATTCCGTCCAGGGATGGTGCCTATGGGACTGATCAAGCGCCAGTATGGCATGGCAGTAAAGGTAGACGAGGTGAACCGTATCTTAAGTGATAAGCTTTTCGAATATGTACGTCAGAATAATATCCAGATGCTGGGTGAGCCGCTGCCTAATGAGGAGCGTCAGCAGCCTCAGGATCTGCAGGGTGACGGACCTTTCGTGTTTGTCTTCGACATCGCCGTAGCCCCTGAGTTTACTGCTGAGCTTACAGACAAGGACAAGATTGACTACTATGACATCAAGGTCGATGACAAGATCATCGATGAGCAGGTGCAGATGTTCCAGTCGCAGACAGGTGAGTTCGTGGAAGTACAGGAGTGGAGCGGCAATGATACCCTGAAGGGTGACCTGCGCCAGCTGGATGCTGAAGGCAACACTTTGGAGGGTGGCCTCGAAGTCGAAGGTGGCATGGTTATGCCTAGCTATGTGAAGGGCGAGGACGAGAAGAAGAAGTTTGAGGGTGCCAAGCCCGGCGACATCATCGTTTTCAACCCCAAGAAAGCTTATCCCGACAATGATGCTGAGGTGGCAGCCCTTCTGAAAGTGGACAAGGACCAGGTGAAGGATCTTGAGAGTGACTTCAGTTTCCAGATTACTGAGATTCGTCATTTCCAGCCCCATGCTGTAGACCAGGAACTCTTCGATCGTATCTTCGGCGAGGGTAATGTTACGGATGAAGCTTCATTCCGTCAGAAGATTGCCGATGGGATTAAGCCCCAGTTTGTGGGTAACAGCGACTTCAAGTTCCTGCAGGATGTGCGTAAGTACATGGAGGAGAAAGTGGGCGAACTGCAGTTCCCCGAGGCTATCCTCAAGCGCGTGATGCTGCAGAACAACAAGGATAAGGGTGCTGACTTCGTGGAGCAGAACTTCGAGGGAAGCATCAAGGAACTGAAGTGGCACCTCATCAAGGAGCAGCTGGTGAATGCCTGCCAGGTGAAAGTGGAGGATGCCGACCTGAAGCAGGTGGCTAAGGGTGCCGTACGTCAGCAGTTTGCCCAGTATGGTATGAACAACGTTCCCGACGACGTGCTCGAGAACTATGCTGAGGAGCAGTTGAAGAAACGTGAGAATATTGAAGGATACGTAGAGCGTGCCATCGACGTGAAGCTCATGCAGGCTTTGAAGCAGGTCGTGAAGCTCAATGTCAAGGAGGTAACATTTGATGAATTCAATAAAATGATGCAGGAGTAGGACATCCCTGCGCCGACAGCATTAAGACGACAACACATCCCCGCCACGCAGCAGCGCGACGGGGATGTGTTGTTGCTTTGTATACCGAAGTAGCTGCCTTTGCGTTCCGAAGTAGCTGCCTTTGCGTTCCAAAGTAGCAGCCTTTGCGTTCCGAAGTAGCGGCCTTTGCGTTCCAAAGTAGCTGGGTTTGCGTTCCAAAGTAGCAGCCTTCGCATTCCGAAGTAGCAGCCTTCGCGTTCCGAAGTAGCAGCCTTTGCAGACTGCCGACGTTCGCCCGAAGGCTTTCGGGCCGGCGCTCGAAAGTCGTTTGGCGTCCGCCCGAAAGCTGTCGAGCGTTCGCTCGTAACAGCCACTGCTTGTTTTCAGTCGATTCTCTTGGAGGGAGAGTAGACGAACGTGCCGCCAATCTTTTGGCGGATGAGCCTGGGCTCCTGCCCCCCGCACAGCCCGTCGAGAAAGCGCTTGGCCGAGTCGCGCTTCAGGCCGCTATGATAACAGAAGGCCTTGATGGTTATGTGACCGGTGGTTTCCAAAGCATTCTTCAAGGCTTTATCCATAGCCTTGGGGTCATACATCTGGCCATTCCCCACCCGCGTATTCAGCTTCTCGCACCCTGCGAAGTGCTCTTTGATAATGCTATTGAGCGTCCCCGACGGTATGAACTCCACGCCTGCCAAGGATGCAGAGGCGTTACGCACGAGGGCCGGATCGGTTGCCGGGAGCGTCATCTTCAGCCTGGGGGCAAACGAGCCGAGGGGCGTCACGATGCGATAGCCTTCAGCGATGTACTTCCCAGCCAACTGAGCGAACACCTCGAACAGGCGTTTGAACTCGCCCATCGAGTAGTTGGCATACCCTCGGATGTCGAGTTCCAATTCGTTGAGGGACAGCTTTCTGGTGGGATCCAGCTGGGCGTAAAGCAGCGGCTTGCCGTCAGGACCCTTTGCTGGCCCTGGCTGCAGCACGAATGGTATTCTGGCTTTGTTTCTTCTCATAATTCGGTCGGATGATTGTGCAATCATGCAATTTCGGCTCAAAGGTACGAAACTTTTCTCTCATCGGCAAGTGTTTTGACGAAAAAAAAACTCGAAAAAAAACTTAAAAAATGCATGTCTTTCGATTTTTTTCCCTAATTTTGTATCTCCAAGTGAAAAATCAAGAAATAAGGACTATGAATGATTTCAGAAAATATGCAACTCAGCACCTGAGTATGAATGGCCAGGTGCTCGACGATGTGATGAAGGCTCAGGCCCAGTATCTCAACCCCTACATCCTGGAGGAGCGTCAGTTGAACGTGACGCAGATGGATGTCTTCAGCCGCTTGATGATGGACCGTATCATCTTCCTTGGCACACAGATTGACGACTATACAGCCAACACGCTTCAGGCTCAGCTGCTCTACCTGGATTCTGTGGATCCGGGTAAGGACATCTCTATTTATATCAACTCTCCTGGCGGCAGCGTACATGCCGGACTGGGCATCTACGACACCATGCAGTTTATCACCTCTGATGTGGCCACTATCTGTACGGGTATGGCAGCTTCGATGGCAGCAGTATTGCTGGTGGCTGGTCAGGAGGGGAAACGCTCGGCTCTGACGCATAGCCGCGTGATGATTCACCAGCCTCTGGGTGGTGTTCAGGGTCAGGCATCTGACATTGAGATTGAGGCGCGTGAGATACAGAAGTTGAAGAAAGAGTTGTATACTATCATTGCTGAACACTCACATACTGACTATGACAAGGTATGGGCCGACAGTGACCGTAATTACTGGATGACGGCGGAAGAGGCTCGCGAGTATGGAATGATTGACCAGGTGCTGAAGAAGAAATGAAGAAACAGTGTAGCTTCTGTGGGCGTAGTGACCGTGAAGTGAAATTGCTCATCACGGGAATCAACGGGTACATCTGTGAGGATTGTGCCCAGCAGGCCTATCAGATAGTGAAAGAGCAGGGCTATGACAAGGCATCTGGGAGAGACAGCAATGCCAAGTTCAGCTTGAAGAGGGTGCCTAAGCCCAAGGAGATCAAAGAGCATCTGGACCAGTATGTAATTGGTCAGGATGAGGCAAAGCGCTTCCTTTCGGTCGCTGTGTACAACCACTATAAGCGTCTGCAGCAACCGAAGGATGATAAAGACGGCGTAGAGATAGAGAAATCGAACATCATTCTCGTCGGACCTACCGGCACAGGCAAGACCCTTCTGGCCCGTACAATTGCCAAGCAGCTTGATGTGCCCTTCACTATTGTCGATGCCACTGTATTCACGGAGGCAGGTTATGTGGGTGAGGATGTGGAGAGTATCTTGTCACGACTACTGCAGGTGGCTGACTTCAATGTGGAGACAGCTGAGAGGGGCATCGTGTTCATCGATGAGATTGACAAGATTGCCCGCAAGTCTGATAATCCTTCCATCACACGTGATGTCAGTGGCGAAGGTGTGCAGCAAGGACTGCTGAAACTGCTGGAGGGCACCATCGTGAATGTTCCTCCACAGGGAGGCAGAAAGCATCCCGAACAGGAGTATATCCATGTCGACACACGTAATATCCTGTTTATCTGCGGAGGTGCCTTTGACGGCATCGAGCGTAAGATTGCCCAGCGACTGAATACCCATACTGTGGGTTACAACTCTGTGCAGAATGTTCGTAAAATTGATAAGGACGATTTGATGAGGTATGTTCAGCCACAAGACTTGAAGTCTTTTGGATTGATTCCTGAGATCATCGGTCGTCTGCCGATCCTGACTTATCTGAATCCCCTGGATCGTGATGCCCTCCGTCGCATCTTGATTGAGCCGAAGAACTCCATCGTGAAGCAGTATACCAAGCTGTTTGCTATGGATGGTATTGAACTGACATTCACGGATGACGCGCTGGAGACGATTGTAGACAAGGCGGTGGAGTTTAAACTTGGTGCCCGTGGCTTGCGCTCTATTGTCGAGAGCGTAATGATGGATGCTATGTTTGAAGTGCCGTCGAAGAGAGTAAAGAAATTTGAAGTAACTGCTGAGTATGTGAACAGTCAACTTGACAAGGCATATCTCAAGTAATAATGGCAAGCCTATGACGACAGACAAGAAAGATCTGACAAAAGCCCTGAAACGCTATTTTGGCTTCGATACATTTAAGGGCGACCAAGAAGCCATCATCCGTAATGTGCTTGATGGCAATGATACTTTTGTGTTGATGCCAACAGGTGGCGGCAAGTCATTGTGTTATCAGTTGCCGTCGCTGTTGATGGACGGTGTGGCCATCGTCATCTCACCTCTCATCGCTTTGATGAAGAACCAGGTGGACTTCATCGCCAACCTGAGTGAGGAGGAGGGGACTGCACACTTTCTCAACTCCTCGCTGAACAAGACGGCTATTGACCAAGTAAAGTCCGATATCCGCGAAGGGCGCACCAAACTGCTCTATGTGGCTCCGGAGTCACTGACTAAGGAGGACAATGTGGAGTTCCTAAGGTCAGTGAAAGTTTCATTCTATGCTGTCGATGAGGCCCATTGCATATCAGAATGGGGACATGATTTCCGTCCGGAGTATCGCCGTATCAGGCCAATTATCAATGAGATAGGAAAGGCTCCCGTGATAGCTCTTACTGCTACGGCAACGGATAAGGTGCGTACTGACATCAAGAAGAACCTGGGCATCATCGATGCTAAGGAGTTCAAATCGTCATTTAATCGTCCGAATCTCTATTATGAGGTGCGTCAGAAGACGAAGGAGATAGATAAGGATATCGTACGATTCATCAAACAGCATCCAGGCAAGAGCGGCATTATCTATTGTCTTTCTCGCAAAAAGGTGGAAGACCTGGCGGAGGTGTTGCGAGCCAACGATATCAAGGCACAGTGTTATCATGCAGGTCTAGATACTGCCACGCGCACCCAGACGCAGGACGACTTCCTCATGGAGAAAATAGATGTGATTGTGGCAACCATCGCTTTCGGCATGGGCATCGACAAGCCTGATGTGCGATTTGTCATTCATTATGACATCCCCAAGTCGCTGGAAGGCTACTATCAGGAGACAGGGCGTGCAGGGCGTGATGGAGGAGAGGGCCTCTGCATCGCTTTCTATAGCTATAAGGACCTCCAGAAGCTGGATAAGTTCATGGAGGGCAAACCCGTAGCTGAGCAGGATATCGGGCGACAGTTGCTTCAGGAGACGGCAGCCTATGCTGAGACTTCTGTGTGTCGCAGAAAGATGTTGCTCCATTACTTTGGTGAGGAGTACAAAGAAGATAATTGTCATAACTGCGACAACTGCTTGCATCCTGGAGAAAAGATTGAAGCGCGCGACCAGCTGGTTATTGCCATCAATGCTATTCTTGCTATCAAGGAGAACTTCCGCAGTGACTATGTCATTGATTTTATCACAGGACGTGATACCGATGAAATCATTGCTCATAAACACGATGAACTGGAAGAGTTCGGTTCGGGAGAGGATGAGAATCCAAAGATCTGGAGCCCAGTCATCCGTCAAGCACTGATTATGGGCTACCTGAAGAAAGAGGTGGAGAACTATGGCTTGCTGAAGGTGACAAGTGCTGGAAAGAAGTTCCTGAAGAATCCACGATCATTCAAGGTGGTTGAGGACCACGAGTTTAGTGAAGATGAAGATGCCATTAACAACGAAGGAGGTACTAGCGCTCTGGATCCTACATTGTCTGCCATGCTTCATGATTTGCGGAAGAAGTGGTCGCGGAAGCTGGAGCGCCCAGGATATGTCATCTTCCAAGACGTGTCGATTGAGCAGATGGCCACCTACTACCCAGTCACACTCGAGGAACTGAAGAACATCCAGGGCGTGGGCGATGGGAAGACGCGTCAGCCCTATGCCAAGGAGTTCGTTGAGCTGATTAAGCGTTATTGCGAAGAGAATGATATTGAACGGCAGACGGACCTGCGCGTACGCACTAAAGCCAAGGACTCGATGCGCAAGCTGAAGATTCTTCAGAATATCGACCGCCGTATTGCTCTCGATGACATTGCCAACGCATTGGGCATAGATTTCGATGAGATGCTCGACGAGCTTGAGGGTATCGTCCTTTATAGTGGTAATAAGATTAACATCGACTACTTCCTCAATGAGATTATGGATCCAGAGGACATACGTGACATCTGTGACTTCTTTGCAGATCAGGAAACCGATGACCTGCAGGCTGCCTACGATGAGTTCGGCAGTGACATCTCAGAGGATGAAATCCGTTTGGTTCGTATCAAGTTCATCTCGGATATGGCAAACTGATAAGATAATTGGGTTTGAGATTTGAGGAATGAGATTTAGGGCATTAGATTGCTTAAAAAGGCATAGCTTGTGTTAAAAAATAACAAGACTGCGTATAAATCTCAAATCTCAAATCTCAAACCTCAATTATTATTTGTACCTTTGCACGCAATAAATAAAAGATTTTCTTATGGCTTCATTTATTGCAGACAAAATCGTGATGGACGGCCTGACTTTTGATGACGTCCTGTTGATTCCCGCTTACTCAGAGGTGCTGCCTAAAACGGTAGAGTTGAAAACGCGCTTCTCGCGCAACATCGAGTTGAACGTGCCCTTTGTGACGGCTGCTATGGACACCGTTACGGAGAGCCAGATGGCTATCGCTATTGCCCGTGAGGGAGGCATAGGCGTCATTCACAAGAACATGTCCATTGAGGAGCAGGCAAGGCAAGTGGCTATCGTCAAGCGTGCCGAGAATGGTATGATCTATGACCCCGTTACTATCCCCCTTGGCTCTACTGTGGCTCAGGCACTCGACATCATGGCCGAGTACCATATCGGAGGTATCCCTGTGGTAGACGAACAGAAACGACTCGTGGGTATCGTGACCAATCGTGACTTGCGTTTCGAGCGACGTTTGGACCGCCCTGTGGAGGATGTCATGACAAAAGAGAATCTGGTGACCACTCATCAGCAGACCAACTTGACGGATGCAGCACAGATTTTGCAGGAGAACAAAATCGAGAAGCTGCCAGTTGTCGACAAAGACAATCATCTGGTAGGCTTGATAACTTATAAGGATATCACAAAAGCCAAGGATAAGCCAATGGCTTGCAAGGATGAGAAAGGCCGCCTCCGTGTGGCTGCAGGAGTGGGTGTCACTAGCGATACCCTTGAGCGCATGCAGGCTTTGGTCAATGCTGGTGCTGATGCTATCGTCATTGATACTGCCCACGGTCATTCTAAGGGCGTTGTGGAAAAGCTTCGCGAGGCTAAAGCTGCTTTTAAGGATATCGACATCGTCGTCGGTAATATCGCAACAGGAGACGCTGCACGTATGTTAGCTGAAAATGGTGCCGATGCAGTAAAAGTGGGTATCGGCCCTGGAAGTATCTGCACTACTCGTGTGGTGGCAGGTGTTGGCGTGCCCCAGCTTTCTGCCGTCTATGATGTCTACTGCGCTTTGAAGGATACAGGCATTCCTCTTATCGCTGATGGCGGACTACGCTATTCTGGTGATGTGGTCAAAGCTTTGGCTGCAGGTGGCTCAAGTGTCATGATTGGTTCTCTTGTAGCTGGTACTGAGGAAAGCCCTGGTGATACTATTATCTATAACGGCCGTAAGTTCAAGAGCTATCGTGGCATGGGCTCGCTTGAAGCTATGGAACACGGTTCGAAAGACCGCTATTTCCAGGCCGACACGAAGGATACTAAGAAACTTGTTCCGGAAGGCATTGCTGGACGCGTACCTTATAAAGGTACTGTTCAGGAGGTCATTTACCAGCTCACCGGTGGCCTGCGTTCAGGTATGGGCTATTGTGGAGCTCCTAATATCGACCGTCTGCATGAAGCAAGGTTCACGCGCATCACAAATGCGGGTATCATGGAGAGCCATCCTCACGACATCACAATCACCAGTGAGGCTCCTAATTATAGTCGTCCAAATGATTGATTTTATAATAATTCAGATATTTCAATGAAGAAAACAGCAATAGCAGTGATGCTCATGCTTGCAGCCTCTTATACTGTGGAACTGCAGGCACAGACGACAAATGACCCTGTCATTATGACGGTCAACGGCTCTCCCGTGCTGAGGTCAGAGTTCGAGTATTCATATAACAAGAACAATTCTGAAGGTGTTATCGACAAGAAGACTGTGGAAGAATATGTCGACCTTTTCATCAACTATAAGCTCAAGGTCGCCGCAGCCATTGATGCACATTATGACACGCTGACATCGTATAAGAAGGAGTTTGCGCAATATCGTGACCAGCAGGTTATGCCGATGCTCGTGACAGATGAGGACATGGAGGCTGAGGCTCATAAGATTTACGATGAGACGGTGGAGCGCATAGGTCCTGATGGACTGATTAAGACAGCTCATATCTTACTTCGTGCCGACCAGCAGGCACCTCAATCGGAATGGGATGCTGCAAAGGTTCGTATCGACTCCATCTACACAGCCCTGAAGAATGGTGCTGACTTTGCTGACTTGGCGACTCGTCTCTCGCAGGATCCCGGTTCCGCTCGACAGGGTGGAGAACTGCCTTTTGTTCAGCACGGCCAGTTAGTGAAGGAGTATGAGGATGCCGCTTTTGCCTTGCAGCCTGGTGAGATGTCGGGGGTGGTGAAGTCTGCCTATGGCTATCATATCATCTTGATGAAGGAGCGCAAGATGCTGGAGCCGTTTGAGGAGCACCACGATGCCATTCTGCGTTTTATGGAGCAACGGAACATACGCGACCAGATTGCCCAGCAAAAGGTTGACAAGATGTTGGCAGAGAGCAATGGACAGATGACTCAGGAACAGCTGATGGAGCAGAAAACCAAAGAGTTATCGAAGAACGACATGGAGTTACGTTATCTCATCCAGGAGTATCACGATGGACTGCTGCTTTACGAGATCAGTAATAATTTGGTGTGGGACAAAGCTGCTAAAGACGAGGCTGGGCTGGCCGCTTATTTCAAGAGCCACAAAAACAACTATGCCTGGGATGAGCCACGTTTCAAGGGCATCGCCTATCATGTCAAGGAAAAGGGAGATGTAAAAGCTGTGAAGAACTGCGTGAAAAAACTGCCGTTTGACCATTGGGCAGAGGCTCTTCGGTCCACGTTCAATGCTGACTCGGTCATCCGTATCCGCGTGGAAAAAGGAATCTTTAAGCTTGGTGATAATGCCTATATTGACAAAGTCGTGTTCAAGAAAGACACTACGGTGACTTCCTTGAAAGATTATCCTATTGATGCCCATTTTGGCAAGGTTCTGAAGAAAGGTCCTGAAGACTATACTGACGTACGTGGGCTTGTAGTGGCTGACTATCAGGAGCAGTTGGAAAAGGAATGGGTGGCAGACCTGCGTCGCCGCTATTCTTTCCAGGTTAATGAGCAGGTTTTAAAGACAGTGAATAACCACGAATGAAGAAGGTTGCATTATTCCTGTTTGTCCTGTTCCTCCAGTGTTCTCTTTTTGCTGAAGAGAGAGACTCATTGGCAAATATCGTCGACGAGGTGGTATGGGTCGTAGGCGACGAAGCCATCTTGAAAAGTGATATCGAAGTGTCTCGCATACAGGGCGCTATGGAAGGCATGCGTTGGGGGAATGATCCCGACTGTGCCATCCCTGAACAGATAGCTGTGCAGAAACTCTTCTTGCATCAGGCTGTGATTGATAGTGTTGACAAGGATGTCACAGAAAATGATATCGCAGCACAGATAGAACGTAGAATAGAGTACATGGTGGATCAGATTGGTTCTCGCGAAAAACTCGAAGAATATCGTAAGCAAAGCCTGAGTCAGATACGCCAGTCCATGCACGATGATCTGCGCGACCAATTGCTCATTCAGCGCATGAAACAGAAGCTTGTGGAAAATATTACTGTTACTCCTGCTGAAGTGCGCCGTTATTTCAAGGATCTGCCTGAGGACAGCATTCCTTTTGTACCAACGGAGGTGGAAGTACAGATACTGACGCTGACACCGAGGGTCGCACCTGAGGAAATTAACAGGGTGAAGGATGAGCTACGTGAATATACAGAGCGAATCAATAAAGGAGAGACCTCGTTCTCTACGCTTGCGCGTTTGTATTCTGAGGATCCTGGTTCTAGGCGCAATGGAGGCGAGATGGACTATGTGGGCCGCACCATTCTGGATCCTGCTTTTGCTGCAGTCGCGTTTAATCTGACCGATCCCACGAAGGTCTCGAAGATTGTTGAGTCGGAGTTTGGCTATCATATTATTCAGTTGATTGACAAACGCGGTGACAAAGTGAAAGTGCGACATATCCTGCGTAAGCCTGTAGTTGGCGATTCGGCCGTCAATGCTGCCATCCAACGTCTCGACTCTATCGCCACTGATATTCGTACAGGTGTCCCTCCGCAGAGGCTGCAAGAGTTTTTCAATGGTAAATTCACATTTGAAGATGCTGTCGCTGCTTTCTCAGATGATAAGGATACACGCAACAATCGTGGACTCATGGCCAATCGTACGGAAGAGGGTGAACTGAAATCGTCGCGTTTTGAGATGCAGGAGCTGCCTACTGAAGTTGCCCGTGCCGTTGACACGTTGCAGGTTGGCCAGATTTCTGCTCCTTTCCAGATGATTAATGCACGCGGAAAGACAGTTTGTGCAATTGCGAAGTTGAAAAACAGAATACCAGGACATAAGGCTGATGTCACTGCTGACTTTCAGGTGATGAAAGAGTATGTGTTGGACAAGAGACGTACTGAGTTCCTCCATGACTGGGTAGTAGGCAAGATTAAAAGTACTTATGTCAGACTGAATGACCAGTATAAGGACTGTAAATTTGAATACGAAGGGTGGATAAGATAAATAGAGCATGAAACGTAACGGCATAGCAGTCATAAATCGCAGAGGCATCACCACGGTGCTTCTGTGTGCGCTATGTTTGGCGGCATGCGCTGCAATGTCGCTGAGGCCGTCATCTAGTCATGCTGTAGCATCGCAACCTCCTCGTAATGATCCAAAACGGGTGTACCTTGTTCATGCTGACGAGTTGCGTTACGACCGCTTTCGCAATAACGATGCTCAGGTGCTTACCGGGTCTGTGCAGTTTGAGCACGAAGGGGCTCGCTTGTATTGTGATAGCGCAAATTTTTTTGAGGCAACAAACTCTTTTGAAGCATGGGGGCATGTGAGGATGGTGCAGGGAGACACCCTGTCGCTGACCAGCGACCAAGGCTACTATGATGGAAATCAGCAGATGATGGAAGCTCGTGATAATGTGGTTTTGAAGCATCGCACGACGACGCTTTATACCAATGAATTGTATTACGACCGTATTTGGAGCCAGGGCTATTTCCAGAACAGAGGGCACCTTGAGGATAACAATACCTTGCTTTTCAGTGACTGGGGCGAATACCATACCGATACCAAGATGGCAGTTTTTTTCTATGATGTGACTATGCTTGGTGATAACTTCCGGTTAATGACGGACTCACTTTATTATGATACTCAAGTCAAGCGAGCGCATATTATCGGACCGTCGAACATCATTTCAGGAAATAGTCATATCTATTCGGAGAAGGGATATTATAATACTGTGACGGATGAGGCGGAACTGTTAGACCGATCAATACTTGACAACAAGGGACGTAAACTGGTAGGTGATAGCCTATGGCATAGTGGGAAGACGGGCATCAGCGAGGCTTTCGTGAATGTCATCTTTACTGATTCTGTGAACAAAACCATTCTCAAGTGCGAATATGGCCATTATGAGGACAGCGTAGGATATGCCATGTGTACTGACAAAGCGTTGGCTATCGACTACTCGCAGCGTGACTCACTATTTGTGCATGGAGACACAATTAAGGTATTTACTTACAATATAGATACGGATTCTGTTTACAGGGTGATGCATGTATATAATAAGGTACGCGCGTACCGTATTGATATACAGGCAGTGTGCGACTCCTTGGTTTACAATAGCCAGGACTCTTGTATGACTATGTACAAGGATCCTATAACATGGAATATGGATCATCAGTTGGTGGGTGATGAGATTCGGGTTTATATGAAGGACTCTGTCATCGACCATGCTCATGTAGTGGAGAATGCGTTCTCTATAGAGAAACTATTGGTGGAGAAATGCTTCAATCAGGTGTCATCAAAAGAAATGTTTGCCTTTTTTACTGATGGGCAGATGCGCAGGGCTGAGGCAAAGGACAATGTGATAACCATCTATTATCCGGAGGATAAGGCTGACAGTAGCTTTGTGGGGCTTGTGTATATGGAGACAAGTGAGCTTCGAATGTTCATGGATGATCAGAGAAAACTCAGCCGCATCTGGGCTCCAAAGTCTGATGGCACGATGTATCCTATGTCGCAGATTCCTCCAGAAAAGCGGTATTTGGAAGGTTTTGCTTGGTATGACTATGTACGGCCTGTCTCGAAAGACGATATCTTTAATTGGCGAGGAAAAAGAAGAAATGAAAATGAAGAAACCGCGGCCCTTCAGCCATAAGATGATTTACGTCGACGAGCGCCAGGAACGACTGAGTGAGATTGAGCAGCGTGCTCGGCAAGAGACTCAGCCTTCTTATGGTTCCGTACACTTGCATGGTGTCTTTGCTGCAGCACAAAAGCGTCAGCAGGGTAGGGGACAAGCGTGGAGCATTCCGATGCTCCTGTCTTTGCTACTAATCTTGATTGCCATCGTCTTTATCGTTCTTTTTTCAAATGAATAGATTCATGTAAGATGCCTGATTTGATACAACTACTTCCAGATTCAGTGGCCAACCAAATAGCGGCAGGGGAGGTCATACAGCGTCCTGCATCAGTTATTAAGGAACTGGTGGAGAATGCTGTTGATGCTGGGGCAAGCCATGTAAGAGTAATGGTTGTTGACGCAGGACGAACTTCTATTCAGGTTGTGGATGATGGGAGCGGTATGTCGGAAACAGATGCTCGTCTAGCGTTCGAACGCCATGCTACATCGAAAATTCGTAAGGCTGATGACTTGTTCTCGCTTCATACTATGGGCTTTCGTGGGGAGGCACTCCCTTCGATTGCAGCTGTGGCTCAGGTAGAACTGGTGACAAGGATGGCTGCCGATGAATTAGGTACGAAACTTGTATTGCAAGGGTCACGTGTGATGTCTCAAGAGCCAGTCGCTTGTCCGGTTGGGAGTAATTTCCGTGTTGATAATCTCTTTTTCAATGTACCGGCACGGAGGAAATTCCTTAAGTCGAATGCCACAGAGATGAACAATATTCTTACGGCTTTCGAACGGATAGTCCTGGTATATCCTGATATTAGTTTTACCCTCTATAGCAACCAGCAAGAACTGCTCAATTTGCGTGCAGGTTCTCTTCGACAGCGAATCGTGGATGTGTTTGGCAAGAAACTCAGCCAGGATTTGCTGCCTGTCGATGTGAATACTGGCCTTTGCAAGATTACTGGTTTTGTGGGTAAACCGGAGTCGGCACGTAAAAAAGGTGTGCATGATTATTTTTTTGTCAATGGACGCTTTATGAAGCATTCCTATTTCCACAAAGCAGTGGTTGGTGCCTATGAGCGACTCGTACCAGAGGGCATGCAGGCTCCCTATTTCCTATACTTCGATGTCGCTCCTTCGAATATCGACGTCAATATTCATCCTACCAAGACGGAGATAAAGTTCGAGTATGAGCAGGACATCTTCCAAGTGCTTGCAGCTGCTGTAAAAGATGCATTGGGAAAATTCTGTGGCACTCCCACTATTGTTTTCGATACGGAGGGACGTCCGGATATACCCGTATTTGACCCTCGACGTGATGCCATACAGATGCCTCCGGTGCATTATAATCCTAGTTACAATCCTTTCAATACAGGACATGGCAATACCGGAAGTATGACTTCTGGGGCCTCTTCTCAGTCTGAGAAAATGTTCATGCCTAGTTCTGAACCCACTGCTCCTTCAATTTTCCCTGATGAGGAGCTGCCGCCGCTTATCTCGGAGAAATCGCCTGAGCATTATCAATACAAGGGCCGTTACATCATGACGGCAGTGAAGTCGGGCTTGATGATTATTGATCAGCACAGGGCAGATTTCCGAATAAAGTATGAGCAGTGCCTGCAGCGTATGAAACGGCAGCAGTCAGAGACCCAGAAGCTGCTCTTTCCGGAAGTCATCCAGTTCTCTCCTTCTGAAACGGTCATGATGCAACGTTTCCTTCCCGACATGTGCGCCATGGGTTTTGATGTCAGTGACTTGGGCGGAGGCAGTTTTGCAGTAAATGGAGTTCCTGCCGATATTGGTGGTGTCGATCCGTTCTTGCTGCTTCGCAATATTGTGGCAGATGCTACGGAACGTGGTACTAGTAGCAGTGGAGAAATGCATGCCGCATTGGCACTCAGTATGGCACGCAATATCGCTATCGACTATGGGCAGGTACTGACGAACGAGGAAATGGAGGCTGTGGTTAATGAACTCTTTGCATGTTCTAATGTGAACTACACACCTGACGGAAAGGCTGTTTTATGCATTCTTCCGCAATACGATATAGAACAACTATTAGGTTAATCAATGATCAGATATGAGAAAACTACTGTTGATAATGCTTTTTTCCGGCATGACGGTGATTACTGGGGCACAATCGAGTGAGATACCATCTGATAAGTACACCGTGGCTATAGGTTCTTTCTGGAGCAACTGGTTTGTACAGGCTGATGTGGCTGCATCATCGTTTTTCGGCGACGTAGGTAATACTTTGAGGACTGAAGTGTCATCTGGTTTGACAAAAGGTTTCCGCACCAATTGTAACATTTCCGTTGCCTTAGGTAAATGGTTTACGCCAGGGCTTGGCTTGCGTACAAAATGGAGCGGTATCTGGGGACGTTCAGTGGTAAGTGAGGATACCCATCAAAATGCTATGAAATATTGGACACTCAGCGAACAGATGCTTTTCAATGTCTCAAACATGTTTGCCGGATACAACGAACATCGCGTATGGAGTATGATTCCTTACCTAAGTGCAGGCTTGGGGCGGAATATGAGCTGTGATACCTATGCTATGGGGCTGGGTGTTGGCCTGCTGAATCAGTGGAGGCTGAATGATCAGTTAGCGTTGAACTTCGATTTGTCTTGGATCTTTTATGAGCCAGACTTTGATGGAGCAGGTGGATGTGTATTTGCCAAAGGACTGCATGGCAAAGACCGGATAGTCAGTGCAGAGGTGGGTATCACCTATAGTCTGGGCAGTGGAGCCTTCAACCATGTGCCCGACGTGGAAACAATCAACATCCTTACACAAAGCCAAATCGATGCTCTCAACGCCCAGTTGGCCGATGAACAGGCTGAGAATGCACGCTTGCGAGAACAGATGTCACAATCTCAAAAGCAGCAGCCTTGACATCTTTCGAGGAAGAAAAAGCATGAAAAAAGCCTTATATGGGCATAAAAACTATATAATATAGCTATTTTTTGAAAGAAAAATGAACTTTTTCTTGGCAGGTTGTGAAAAAATGCTTAACTTTGCCACGATTTTGCACATAAAGTATTAATATTATAAATTTTAAGTTCATGAAAAAGAAATTTATTAATGGATTGCTCTTGGTAGCCCTTTTTGTGGGCTTCACGGGCTCAATGGTTTCTTGTAAGGACTACGATGATGAGAAAGTCGAGGACCTAAGAGCTAAGTTGAACGACGCAGAGACCAGTCTAAGAACTGCACTGGAAGCTCAGAAGAAGGCTCTGGAGAGCGAAATCGCATCTTTGGAGGCTGCCCTGAAGAATTGTCAGGAGACTTGTGCATCTTTCCGCACTACCATCAACGAGAAACTGAAGGAGTATCTCACCATTACTCAGTGGACTACCAGCCTGAACGAGTTCCGTACTGAGTTGGGTGGTATTTACTACACTCAGGATTACATCAACAAAACCTTCTATACGAAGGACGAAGTTGACAACCTGTTCAAGAGTCTGAGTAATTACTACACGAAGGAAGAGATTGACAACTTGCTCAATGGCCTTCGCGATGAGATGAAGAAGTACGTTGAAATTAGTTCCCTTGAGCAGACTATCGCCAATATGGTTAGCGAAGGTAAGGACAAGCTGACTGATGCTCTTGAAACCTATTTCATCAACAACGAGACCATTCGTAACTACATCAAAGGTCTTGGCCTGAGTGAAAATGATGTTAAGAAGATTGTGGAAGAAGCTCTTGTTAGCGTCAATAGTACTATTCAGGAGGTAAAGGCTACCGCTGATAGCGCTCTTGCTCTGGCTCAGAAGAATGAGGGCAAGATTACTGAACTTCAGGGTACCGTTAACACACTTCAGGGTACTGTGACCACTATTCAGAACAACCTCACCGCTGTTCAGGGCGAAGTTGGCACTCTTAAAGAGACAGCTACTAAGCTTCAGAGCTTGATTGACGGTCTGCAGAGCAGCGTTACTACACTTCAAAACGACCTCAAGACTCTGCAGGGAACCGTAACGACTCTTCAGGGTACGGTGACCAACCTCCAGCAGTCTGTCGTGAGTTTGGGTGAGCAGTTGGATAAGGTGCAGAGCACAGCCAATGAGGCAAAGGCTACCGCTGATGCTAACAGCAAGCTCATTGCCAATCTGCAGTCAAGTTACAACACACTCAACGCTAAGGTTGAAGGCCTGGAAGGCACCGTAGAAGGCTTGAAGTCGATGATTGCCGATGCCAACAAGGAGATTGACGCCCTGAAGGAACAGGTGGCTGCCAATAAGGAAGAGGCCGACAAGCTCCATCGCGAGATGCTGGAGACCATCAGCGGTCTGGCCAGCGGTCTGGACGCATTAGAGGCAAATCTTGGATCGCTGAAGAGCGAGTTCGAGGCTAACAAGGCAGAGGTCAAGGGTGAACTGAACACCTTGCAGGACAATATCGATGCCGCTAATGCAAATATTGCAAAGAACACGGTTGCTATCGAGAAGTTAGCTGACTTGTTCGAGAATACAATGGCCAAGCTTATTACTGGCATTGAGATCAATGGTACTTACAATCCTCTCTTCGGAGGCTTTAATCTTCCCATCGACGTTCGTTCGAATGTACTCGTTGCTTTCCACGGTCTGCTTGATGACTATGGTGTGCGCTTCCCCACAACAAATGCAGCTTACTATGCTCTGCCTGAGTTAGAGCAGTATGATATCATTACAGAGAAGGATCTGGAGATGCTGGGCGTTGAGGATTTGAGCGAGGTTAAGGGCTATGTGAAGCTCAATGGCAACCGTTACATCACTAATCGGGATGATGCTGAGGGCAATGCTGGTAAGGTTTACCTGACAATCAATCCTACAGATCGTGATTTCACTGGAACAGAGTTCACCCTTATCGACAGCCGCAACAACACTTCCGTTGTTACCCTGAGTGACCTGAAGAAGAGCGATAAGCTCATCGACTTCGGCTACACCCGTGGTGGAGTTGCTGACCAGAGCCCCAACGGCTTCTACGAGGCTAAGGCTACCTTCAAGGCAGAGGATTTGGAGAAGGGCAATCGTCTCGACTTTGATCTGACCAACATTAAGGAAATTGCCCAAGATTTGAAGAACTGGGAGGGCGAAAATAACCTTACCAGAATAATGACTGTCATCTATCAGAATCTGAATAATGTCCTGCCCGCCAACGCTGTAAAGGCTACATGGACGGATGATTTAGGTACAAAGAGTGTTGTTTCGCAGTATTCAATTGCTGCAACTTCTGTCAGACCTTTGTCGTTTGCATTCGCAAAGGATATCTCTTATGACCGCATACCTGGTTACGATAAGGCAGAGGACTTCATCGATGGCCTTATTGACAAGATCTTCGCTGCTATGCCTGACCTGAGCTTCCTGTGGGACAAGTTTGATATCGACAGGATTGAGATTGATGAGCTCACCGGTGACCTCACCGCTAAGTTCCACGTATATTTCAACACGAGGAGCATCGTTTCCACTGGTCCTAAGTCTGTAACCATTTCCCTGCCATCTTACACACTCAATGGTATCAATGGCGAGAAGGTGACTATCCACCCGAAGAATCCTCAGATTACTGTTACCATTGCTGATAACGATGCTGAGATTATTGTTGAGTACAATATTGAGGCCGAGCTCGAGTACATGGCTCGCTATTGCACAGAGCCTGTGGAGAACATCAAGGCTCAGATTGCTGATTTCCTTGAGGATGTCAACGACTTTATCGATAGCATTACAGGCTTTACCTTCCAGAATGTTGGTGATAAGTTTATCTCAGGTCTCAATGAGTACATGCAGAAGATTACTCAGAACCTGTGGCGCTTCCTCCATCCTAACAGCCTGATGCAGCCCACCATGCTCCTGAAGAACACTGAAACAGGTAAGTATGCAATAATGAGTAGGTCGGGCAAGGTTCCTTCGAAGATGAATAAGACCAACTTCCTGATCATTCCAACTACCTATACTGCTGAGTTGCTTTCGCCTGCCTACAAGAAGTTCGTAGCAGTGACTAATGTCTTCAAGGATGGTGTTAGTGCACAGGATGGAGATGCTGACTGTAAGAGTGTTTTGGATAAGGCCAATGCACAGAGTCGTATCAACGAGGTCATTGAAGGCGGCTTCGACGAGTTCATCCGCTTCGAGGGTCAGAATGGTTATGTCTATGAGTTCCTCTACACGGCTGTGGACTATTCGGGCAAGGTCTTTGCCAATAAGTACTATGTGAAAGTCAGTGAGTAATCAAACACTTGAAAAGGAGAATTGACAATGAATATCAAGAAATCAATACTTTCCTGCATGCTGATGCTGGGCTTCGTCTCAGCATCGGCACAGGGACCTGAGGAGAAGCCAGAGTATGTCTTCAATCCTCACTGGTATGTGCAGGTACAGCCGTTGGGTGGACAGTACACCCTTGGCGAGGTGTCGTTTGGAGATCTGTTTTCATATAATGTACAGGCAACTCTAGGCTATCAGTTCGATGAGGTGCTAGGCGCTCGCCTTGCTATCAATGCTTGGCAGTCAAAAGGTGGCTCTGAATATGAGGATCCCAACCAGAAGTTCACATGGGGCTGGAAGTACGTCGCTCCTACTATCGACCTGACGGCAAATCTCTCGAATCTCTTTGTTGGCTTTAATCCTAAACGTCTGTTAAATGTGAACCTGTTTGTGGGTGTTGGTGCTAACATTGGTTTCAGCAATGATGAAGCTGCCGACGTTGCAGCCCAGGTTCTCAAGCGTTACAATACCAGCGGTGCTGCTCCCATGAGCTATCTTTGGGATGGCAGTAAACCTCGTTTTGTGGGACGTGCCGGCTTGGCTGCTGACTTCCGTTTGAGTGATAAGGTGAGTTTTGGAGTCGAAGTAAATGCAAACACACTTAGCGATCGCTACAATTCCAAGCGTGCAGAAAATGCCGACTGGTATTTTAATGCATTGGCTGGACTGAAAATCAACCTTGGTGATACCTACAATCTGTGGACGCCAGGTATGAAGTTCAAGTCGCGTGGCATTTTCAATCGCCAGCCTCGTATCATAGAGAAGGTTGTCGAGAAGAAGGTTGAAGTGGAGAAGGTGGTTGAGAAACCTGTCTATATCGACAAGATTATTGAGGTCGAGAAGAAGCAGGAACCCCTGCGTCGTGATGTGTTCTTCACCATTAACAGCACTCGTATCGATCCTACCGAGGATCAGAAACTTGATGAGATTGCTAGCTTCCTGAAGCTCAATCCTCAGGCCAAGGTGACCATCACCGGTTATGCTGATAAGGGCACCGGTAATGCTCAGATAAATGATCGTCTTGGTAAGAATCGTGCCAAGGTTGTTGCCGACCGTCTCGTACGTCAGTACAAGATTGATCGTTCGCGCATCGTTACCGACAGTAAGGGCGATACCGAGCAGCCGTTTGCTGAGAACGACAAGAATCGTGTGAGCATCTGCATAGCAGAGTAATAGCTCCATGCGATATTAGTAACCTTATATCCTGTCTTGCAGTTTGCTGTTCTCGCAAGTTGCAAGGCAGGATTATTATTAAGTATATGGGATACGATTACACCTCATTATCAAAATAACTCAATATGAATAGAATTTTTACGCTTTTTTTCTCATTACTGTTAGGCTTGCCTGCCTTATCTCAGTATACAGGTGATGGCTACTATCGTGTGCAGAATATGAAGTCTGAGCGCTATATTGTCATGATTGACAATAAGACTAAGGGCTTTAATATGTCTACTACTTCCTACGATACCGATGCATTGATGACCATTAAGAAATTTAAGAATGTGGTCTCCGATGCTGGCTCTGTTGTCTATATCGAGAAACAACAGGGCAATCAGTATAATCTGAAGGCTCAAGGCACCGATGCTCATGCCGTAGTTGGACGTTATATCACTCTGACACCAAAGGAGGCCAATACCTATTGGGCATCCGCAACTGAAGCGGGCATCACACTCTACCTCTTTGATGTTGCTGGCAACGAGACTGAGGGACGCATCACCACCCAGAAGGAGGGTAGTGAGTTCTTGCGTCGATGGTATATCCTTCCCGTTTCTGCCACTGATGACAATAATTACTTTGGCCTTCCTGCTGAAGTTACTGCCGGAGGGAAACGTTATACCTCATTCTTTGGTTCTTTTCCCTTCACCTTCGCTTCTTCGGGTATGAAAGCCTTTGCAGTTACTAAGGTTGACGGAGATATTGCCGTGATGACTGAAGTACAAGGAAAGGTGGCTGCCAAGTCGCCGGTCATTATCGCTTGTGCGGGTTCAGAGGCTTCTGACAACCGTCTGAATATCGAGATGCAGGACACGTCAGCTCCTGCCGGCAACCTGCTTAAAGGTTTGTTCTTCGAGAACTCACAGATAGATTTTATCAATGACAATGAGGAGGCTTTCCATTTTAATGCTACTAAGTATGATCCCAACACGATGCGACTGTTGGGAACTACGTCAGCAGGAAAGCTAGGTTTTGTTAAGGCCGATGTGAAATATGTACCCAAGAACCGTGCTTATCTTGTTGTTCCGGTGGGCTCACCCAATGAGATTACGCTGATGACACAAGAAGAGTACGACGAGGAGATTGCAAAAGATGCTGTGATTGTTACTGCCAAGAGTTACACACGTGAATATGGTGAGGCCAATCCCACGTTTGAATATGAAGTGACGGGAACGGGGACCCTTAAGGGACAGCCAGCCATCAGCTGTGAAGCAACTCAGTCGTCGCCTGTTGGTGATTATCCTATCTTAGTACGCGTTGGAACAATTACCAACCATAAGTTTACGGGCGTCAATGGAACGCTTACCGTAAGTGCTGCTCCGCTCACTGTTACTGCTTGTAGCTACACTATCCAACAGGGTGCTCCACTACCGCAGTTTGCTTACGATTGCTCGGGCTTCAAACTTGGTGAGACGGAGACAGTGATGACAAACAAACCAGTAGTCACCTGCAGTGCCACTGATAGCTCGACACCTGGCACTTACCCGATTACCATTAGCGGTGCTGTGGCTCCGAACTATAATGTCAACTATGTGGCTGGTACTTTGACCATTCAGGAGGCTCCTCTTATCACAGTTCGAGCAACGAGCACTGCCAAGATTTATGGTAATGATGTACCAGAACTGAAGTATACCATCGAGGGTGGTACGCTCACAGGAACTCCAGAGTTGAAGTGTGAGGCAACGAAGGCATCTCCGATTGGTAATTATGAAATTGTAATTAGCAAGGGAACACTTCAGGATTATGCTAATATCCGTTTCGTTAATGGAACACTTACTGTGACGAAAGCTCCGCTCACCGTAAAGGCCCGCAGCTATACTATCGTACAAAGTGAGAACCTGCCAACTTTTGCCTATGACATCAGTGGCTTCAAACTGGCTGAGACGGAAGCTGTGCTTACCACCAAGCCAGTTGTCAGTTGTGATGTACCTGAGGAAAAAACACCAGGCACTTATACGATTAATGTCAGTGGGGCAACTGCCGATAACTACGACATCACCCATCAGTCTGGTACACTTACTATTAAGCCTGATAATCCTATCATTGTACGTGCAACTAGCGTGACTAAGAACTATGGCGATCCTAACCCCGCTTTCACTTGGACCATCGAAGGAGGTACGCTGACTGGATCTCCCATCATTACTTGCGAGGCTACTCCTGAATCGTTGCCGGGTGTTTATACCATCTCCATCAGTAAAGGTACACTGGAGGATTATCCCAACCTGACT
>JAEEGK010001014.1_pt1 | contig 70460 bp, 46 predicted proteins | sample 8958771 | NCBI WGS metagenome assembly JAEEGK01 (sample SAMN16246547, study PRJNA631951) | gut metagenome | biome: gut microbiome; feature: rumen; material: SC-attached | host: Bos | place: Iran: Karaj | collected 2018-10
ATACCGGGTCATCAGTAGAAGCCAAGTAAACATTATAGTCGTTGTTGCTCTCGTTACTGTCGCCAGATTTTCTGACAACTCCCGTTGCCGCCGTTGACTCTACTTCGGCATTACGGATAGGCAGCCACAGGAAATGTTTATCATTGTCTGCTGTTGTATTATAAGTATCAGACGGTTTATCATTAACATTACCATGCTGCACTTCCTCAAACTGAGCCTTCTTTGCCAGTCGGATACTCAGCACGGCATCATTGACGGAAGAATAGTCGTAACTTGTGAAGCCGTTTTCATTTGGCACGAAGCCACACTTCAGTGTAGGTGCTTTCTCACCCACCTTGATGCGCAGTCCCTGTGGCTCGTCGCAGAAATATGCCACATACTCATTCACTGCCGGATGCAGGGCCTGGTCGAAATAGCCGTCGTGGATAGGACAAGCAACGAGATAGAAGTAAGGATTATCATCTCCATCAGCCTTTTTCGCCGGAACGCTGATGGACTTCTGGTGGAGTATCAGCTGCCCTGCATCCACCAGTGACTTCAGGTAATCTATCATGTCTTGCGTAAGATCAGGATCATTACGCCCCTGATGATACGCTGTCTGCGTAGTGTTAGTTTTTGAACGTGGAACCACGCCGTCGAGCGATGTCACCTCAGGATAGTAAAGCCGCAGGATGAACAAGGCATCATCAAGCCGAACCGTGCCTGCATCATTTTTCTGATTGTGATAGTTATCCAGCGTAGCGAGCGTCGGGGCTACCACGGGCACAGCCGTCGGATCACCCGGATCGCCTATCCACCAGTCGAAGTTCAGGTTTGTCAGGGGTTTTGACTCGCCGTTGATGGTGTAGCCCTTCAGGTTGGTGAGCAGCGTGGGAATCTTCCCTTCACAGACCACCAGATCCTCTGTCACGTCAGATGACTCCATACTCAGGATTTGTTTGGACGGTTGGAGTTGGAACTCCTTGTCAGTACTACAGTCAGAACAAATATTGAAGGTACTGTAAACATCATTCATATTTGTGATACCCTCCTTGGCTGTGATCATATAATAAACGGTATTGTCATCCCAATCCAGTCCCGCATAGTTACCGTTCATCACGATATACTTCGTATTTGTTGCCGGATCCTCATAGCCATAGGTGGCATTCGTCTTATTGACCGCCTTGGTAAAGGTATAACTCTCATTCTGAGAGAAATGGTGGTTCCAATGGAAGTTCATCACGCCATTTCCGAGAGTGGCTTCATCATTAGGATTGCCAGAATCCCAAATACCCCATTTACCCGACAAGGCCTCTTTAAAGGCAGCTTCATACGCCTCCTTATACCCGCCTTCAGAAGCCGTATGCGCAATGTCTTTATAAACACCGGCATTGATATTTGCCTCTACTTGCTCAAAGGTCAGGTCAATATGATTCTTATCAAGTAAGCCCTTCTTCATCTCCTGGATAAACTTATTCTTATCCAGGAACACGATACCAAAGCTATGGTCGCCATTCTCCACTGCCGTATTTGCATTGGTAGCAAGAATAAGGCTTTCAAAGCCAACCGTCAGTTTCAGCAGTTGCATGGTATATCCGTCCTTGTCTCTACAGACCGGCGTATTCATCTCCGGTTCTACCTCCGGTGCCAAGGAATAAATCTCAACGTTGTCGAGCATGAAGTCACCACCAGAAGAACTGACGCAGTTGTTGTTCACCTCCAGCCACTGTCGATCGTATTTCTTGTTGATTGTAAACTTGAAGTAGAACTGCTGCCAGACTACGTGTAAGTCTGTTCCTTCATGGCCGTCAGTACCAGTGCCATCATCCAGTTCATAGCACTGTCCCGGACAGAAACGGTAGATGTCCTCTTCATCGTCATCGCCGACTTGGCCTTTCACCGTGATTGTGACACTACCAGGACATGAAGTACTCCCCAACCTGTTAGAGCCGGAGATCCAGCCTGTACAGATCAACTCACCACCAGAACAGAACTCACCCGTAAAGTCGACTGAGCAGATATCGCCGGGTTGCTCTGAGGCATCGATGTAGAGGAAGGCTCGCTGCAGGCCTGCATCAGGGCTTGTATTGTAGCCGTAAGTATCATCATCGGCTGGCATGGCTGTCATCTGGTGTCCGTTCTTCGTATTCATGGTTGACACCAGCGCATACGAGCCCCAGCTTGGATCATTACCGTCGAAGCCATAGTTGGTCTTGCTGAAGGTCAGCGGCAACGGGCTGGAGTTGGCTATTTCAGTACCCTTTCCCTCTAACGCCGTATAGTTATTACCTGCCGTTAAGTTGTGATAAGTATAATCAGAAGGATTCTTGTAAGTCACACCCTCTGGATAGTCAAACGACACTTTGGCAATGGGTTTACCAGCTTTAGCCACCAGCTTTTTGGGGTCACGGTCAGAGTTTTGCACCTGAGCGGAGTTGTTTACAGATTTCCACGGCAGGGTTGCAGCACCCTCATCGAAGATAATCGTAAACTTGGCTATCTGGTATTTTGTGGCATCATTGAGTTTAAAGTACACCTTGATATAAGCCTTATGGTCATCGCCGGTAGCGGTGACTGTTCCGCCGACAGGATATTTAAAGGCCACGAAGCGGCTCTCACCATAATTCTTTGTGGCTTTAGTATAATCCGCATTTCCACCTTCATTATACAAGTAATAACCCTTATTTTCCCTACCTCCTTCTGTGATACCTGTGCCGCCATCTTCTATGACAAACTCCAGTAATCCTGATGTATTATCGAGGACTGCCGACACTAAGTTAGCGTCAGTCCAACCACTTTCATCCGTCGTATTGAACACCCAGTAATCCCTGAACGTGTGATAGATACCGAGGAACTCTCCCTGATATGCTTCACTCTTACTGTCATCGTATGCCACACGAGTAGCCGGGAAGTGGAAGGTCTTCTCCTCGTACCACTTATCCCCAGTACAAGCCATCAGATTTCGAGCCATCTCCTTGGCATCCCTCATATAAAAGATGTAACGCATGGTGAGCGTCGGCTCCTGCAGGTCGCCGTTAAGGTGATTGGTGACGTTCTGATAGGTAAAGTCGGAGTAGCGCGACACGTCACCAGCCAGCGTAAAGCGTTCGCCATCATAGTTATGATATTGGAAGTAATTAGTCGCAGATGTTGCTGCATTGGGTTGCAACAAATCTACCGGCCAGTCGAGTTTTTCGCCCGTCACGATGCCGTTGTTATACAGATAATTCATCACTTCCACCGGGTTATTCCTGTTATCCCTATTTCGCAACTTGAAGTGATTTTTCAGACTTTCCAGATTCGTATCATCTTTATACTTATACCACCTCTGATAGAGCCTGTGGTCGTTGTTGGTGTTCAAGACCGTAGGCAGGCCGAACTCTACGGTCTCACCCATCTTCACATAATGGGTAATTTTGAACTCGTTCACGTTCTGCGTCCCAGAGTCGCGGTTCCACCATTCTGGGTCGGCATTGGTGGCCAGGCCCTGCTGACTGTAGAGTTTCTGCTGCTCATCAGAAACAAAATGGTCAGTGTAGAACTCACGCAAAGCAGACACCTTGTGGGTGACATTGTGCTTGATGCGTGTTTCATAAGGAATATACCTGATCCACTCGATGTTGGAGAAAATGCTGTTGATCTCACTATTGGTGAAAACACCATTGCCACTTGTCGGAGCGGTGTCGACCAATAGATTGTTTAGACTTGAATAATACGTTCCGTCCCAACTTTTCAGCCGATATTGTCGATAGTCGCCAAATTGCTCAAGCGTCCACAGTTCAGGGTTGAAGGTGTTATTGGGTTTCAGGACGGCCTTTGAGTCATTGCTGACACCTACCATCTGGTCGCCCACTTGTAGCCTTACACGATAATATTCATCCTTATCAACCACCTCTACAGGATAGAAGGCGGCATAGAAATAGTCGGCATCTTCACCCGTCCATTCCATAAGCTGCCATCCATCTCCCTTAGCATGGTGCAAGTAATGAGTATCTCCCGTATTCTCGCTCATCAGTCCAATGCTTGTTACGGTGCCAGAAGGGCTACTCCATCCCGTCTTGATAGCGTTCAAATGAGTATATCTTGTACTGGCGTCATCAGGTTCATACTCCACATAAATTTTCGGGTTCTTAATATAGCCACCACCATATTTTAAGCAGTAAAGTAAAATAGTCTTTACCTTACTGTCTGTGAATGCACCGGTAATATCAAAAGAAAGATTTTTATCTTCTGTGCTTGTTCCCACTGTCTGCGTTCCACCCAAACGGGTGATAGAGCGACTGGCAGTGTTCCAGGTCATCGTTGAAGACCATTCTATATTACTATAGCCCACGCCATATTCCAATCCACGATCCGTAATCTGCTGGAAGTCGCCTGTCAGTGATACTTTTTTTATGGTTCCTTTGATTCCGGAAACATCCACTTGCAGATATGCCAAGAAGTTCCTACCATAGTTTGGCATCGCAAGATTAACATCGCCATTGGATGAAATCTTGTTGTATCCACACTTTGCTTCACTAACCTCTCCAGCCGAAGTGTCAGGGGCGTCTGCATTGGTGTAGGTCATCTTGACTGTACCCTGTCCAACTGTACAACCCGTTAAGTCAACCACGGCAGTGCCGTCACTGCCAATAGTGACATCCCTTTCTACATAGTACCCTGAATTGCTCTCCTGACGGTTCATCAACACACGCAACTGCATATTTTGTGAACCTCTGATAACCATCTTCGAATAGTTTGTCAGGTCAGCATAGTCCAAGTAGTTAACTGCTCCGTATAGCGGACCTGCAACTGTAGCAGCACTTCCCAGTTCCTCATTTACTTTAAAGTCAATCGTAACTGGCGTTTCCGATGAGTGCGCAGCCCCAGCCCCATAGCCGTTCCAGTTATAGAACATGTTTGCAGCCAACGATGTTTCATTGTACTTTACATTCTGAATGAGGGAGTATCTATTGGCATCACGATCCACAAGTGTGTAATTACCATACAAATTATCCTTGACACCTAAAACACCCGTTCTGAATTCATCACTTCCGTATTGAACAAGATTCAGGTATTCATCAGTTGACCCATACTTCTTAATATAGAACTGGCCATCTGCACCCGTTCCCTCTAAAGTCCAAAGACCATCCTGATGATAGGCAGCAAGTGTCGGCAACGTGCAGAGAGGCTTATCGCTAGGTATAATAGATCGTCTGGTTGACACTTCAGAATCTCTAAAACTCCAATCACGCGCCGGATTCTCATTTCACGTACCAGAATAAGTAAGATAGTGGCGGGTGGCCTCCGCATTCGAATTGGAGTTATCAACACCTTCCCCTCTATAATAGATAAGGAATGCTGAGTTGCTCTTCAGTTTGACAAAGCGGAGACGAGAGTTATCAGCATTAGCACCTCGTCGTGTTGAACCGTAAGGTAATTCCGCCCATTCAGACCCATTTCTATACATCGGATAATTATCGGCTGCTGCTGTAGAGATATCGTAACCATCTCCAACTAGAGGATTGCCAAAGGTCAATACAGACGCTTCTATAACACTAGCAACACATCCGACTCTATTACTGATACCGAATTTTATATAATGACCGTTTTTACTTTTCAAATAAAAATGTTTTGCATCTCCATCTCCAGCTGACTCCAGTGTCCACAGGCGGTTATTGGCATATGGCAGAAAATCTTTTGGCAGCACCTTTTGATTCACCCCGCAATCGGTCAAATAACAACGGATACTGCCATCGCCATAGAACTGTATATAGTAGTAATTCCCGTCGCCAATGATTGAAGCGGGATCCATTGTCTCGAAGGCATCGGGCAAACCTGCAGTCTGTGCCTTTGTTGGGATGTATATCAAAGCTAAGGCTGCGAGCAGCAGGGCTGTTCGTAGCAGGGGGGAGGTATGTCTGAGAAGCTGTTTCATTGTCAATTCTTCATTATTCAGTCTTCATTATTCCAGTATCACGTTACACGTGAAGCTGTAGTCGTACTGGCTGCCCGACGGGCCAAGCTTCACGTTGATGGTGAGCGTGGTCTTGTAGGTGCCTGGGCTGAGGGTATTGTTCAGCTCGCCGACGACACAGTGGTTGACTGGATCGTAGGTGAAGGCGGTCTTTACGATTTTACCGCTACCAAATACGTCTGTGCCGTCGCTGTTTTTCCATGACAGTGACACGAACGTCACTTCCGGGTCGCTGAAGTCGCGCCAGGTGCCGTCGTTATTTTTCTGTGCAAAGGGCTTGAGTGCAATCAATCCGCCCGTACTAAAAGTGGTGGTGAGGGCATCGCTGCTGACTGTCACTGCGGGGTAACCAGCAATGGGCACAAAGGCGAGCGGCTCTACACGGAATATCCAATCAGCAATATAGATGGGAATATGTATCCAGTCGTTGCGGCGGATGACATTGAAACCGTCGCCGCCCGTCAAGCCATCTATATAGGGTATGGTCACGCCATAGCGCAGCTCTTCGGTGTAGCCGTCACGCCGAATCTTGAAACGCAGCGACAGTTGGTTTTCAGTAGTGGTGAACGTGGCATCAGTCTCGTTCACGTAGAAGAAGAGAGAGCCTGTACCTCCGTTTGCTGCAATAGTAGTAGATGCCGGTGTGTAGGTCACCGGTCCCACGTCAGTCAGAGCCGGCGCGGGAAGGGTGATGCCTTCTCCCGTTGATCCGTCAATGTTCTTCACATCACCAGTAATGACTACGTCGCTAAAGGCATACTCTTTGCCAGCATCCAGATTATAGAGATATATCTTCACATAGAACACTCCAGCAGTGGCGGCAAGACTATGACTGCTGAGGTCGTAGGAATAGGTGGACAGGTAGGGTGATACATTGTACCTTTCTGGGCGTACCCCTGTTGCAACTGCTGTGCTCGTTCCGCCGTTAATCACTACCACGTCAAAATATCCGCCGTCTGTACCTCCCCTACAGGCTTTGAACGACAGCCCCGTTGGCTTGAAAGTGAGGCCATTAGCGGCCTTCACCGTGAAAATGACGGCAGCTCGTTCATCGCGGGTCGTCACCTTCTCGATGGCCTTGAATGTCTGCAGATCTGTGCCATTTGCGGTTATCTGTCCTGTTGACTCCAGCTTTGCTCCCCACATCAGCTGTGCTTGAGAGATGAGGGGTGCTGACGGCACTGTAGCTACCGTCTGTATAGCAGCATCGTGAAGAGCCCATGTGGTGGTGACGTCGGTTTGATTTACCGTCGTGCTGTAGTATGGTGCTTTCAGGTCATAGAGCGAGAACAAATTGTCCTGACTGATGAGGTACACACCGCTGCCGCTGGCTGTGGCCTGGTTGATGGGTTCCACCTCAATGCCCAACACTTGCACATCGCTGTTTCTCTGGTTGGTAAACTGGAATTCAAGTTTGGCCATCATGCGCCAAAGGATGAGCGGGTCACTGATGTCCGTGGGCGTACTCCTTACAATCGTGAAGGAGCTTTGCGTCAGCTTTCCCGTCATGGGCAGTCCTGTGGTGGGCACAGTACTGATGCCATTGGCTATAGGCTGCATCACCTTCGTCTCGAAGTCGGTGGGCAATGTAGTATCGGTCACCTTACCGCCGCTCACCGTCAGGCCTGCAGCCGTCATCATATCGGGAGTAAAGTTAGCTAAGCAGTAGAAGGTGATGTCGTTGTAGGTGCCTACAGGTATCGGGTTGGAAGTGATGGTCTGAGTGGAGAAATAGTAGTTCTTGGGATCACCTTCGTGAGTGTTGCTGAGTGCCAACTCGCCCCCGCTGACGGCATCGATAATTGTATTGCCGTTACACACTAACAGGTGATAGCTCTTGATGGCACGCTCGTCGCTGCTTCCTTCAAGCCACGGTGTAGTGGTGGACACGGCACGTGTCTGTGCGGCCTCGGGAGTGCTGATGGTAATGGTCAGCCGTCCATAGCCGTCTGGAGTGGCATCGTCTGCCACCTTGTCGTCGGCACAGCTGGTAATCAGCAGCATGGCCAGCAGCGTTGTGATGAAATTATATCTTCTCATTATCTCAATCTCTCAGTCTCTCATTTTATATATATATAATGGGATGCTCCACATTTCGCCAGTCGTGAACAGCTATTGTCAGCTGGAGTATCCCAGTGTCGGGTGCAACTTCTTTGATAATAACGCGATAGATATTGTTACGGACGATGCCGAAGTTCATGGCGGTAGAAGCATTTGGCAGGTCGGCAGTGGGGTCGTTGGTGGTAGTGATGTCGTAGGATGTGCCCTCGCCCTGATGACGTAGGTAGCCGTAATAGACCATACGCTTGGGACTGGCATCAGTCAGGCCGCCCTTATAGTAATAACCCTCAATGGCAATACCGGTGGCATGATAGTAAAGGGGAGACTCCGTTAGCAGCGTATTCTCCATGGGGTATGCCACGATGACGTCCTCGCCCGTCTTTCCGCCATCGGTCAGCGAGACATATCCGGCACTGGTGCCTGAAGGTTGTACCGCAGCGTGCATGGTGGCAATACTCTTGTAATATCTGTTAGCACTAAAAGCTTCTGCTGTTGTTAGAGCTTTAACACTCTCAAGCGAATTGGTCAACAAGGGATGTGTGGCTGTGACCTTGCTTGCTGTTTGGGGGTCTAACACGTAGTTGCCGGTGGTCTCGTCGATGAGCCACTGGGGCGTGATGGTGCTGAGGCTGGCAGTAAGGCGTTTCAGCAGATATTCGTTGCCGAATTTCGTCTCTGCGATGTTTGTGCCGTTGTTAAGGTTGAAGGGCATGATGCCTGTGACGACAAACCTATCGCTGGTGCTCCCTACATTGTAGACGTAGCCAGCCTTGTCGGCGTTGTAAGTGCCGTTGACAGCCCAGAAGTCGATGCGGGCAGCAAGGCGCTCGATAACCAGTGGCTGGTCGGTCAGGTTATAGTAGTAGTCGCCGGCAGCATCTTGCGTGCGAATGCCAGAGGCAGCAAAGTTCAGCGTCTGGTCCTGCTCCGACGACATAACGAAGTTACCGCAAGCGGTAGCGGCCGTGGTCTCGTCGCCGCTGTAGATTCTGTTGAGCGTCATGTTGCGCAGCGTGTTCAGCGTAGACGTTCCGGCAGTAACGCTGCCCGTCAGGTCGGCGTTGGCCACGACAATGGCGCGGTAGGTCTTGGTATAGTCAATGGCATTGTGTGGCATCAGCTGGTCGCCCGTCTGATAGGTGGCCTCAATTCTGTCATCTGTATCATTGGTGGTACGGGTGACGGGATAGTAAGCCACGAAGTCGATGGTTGGATCGGTAGTTGTGTTAATGCCTGCTGCGTCTGAGGTCTGATAGAGTATCAACGTAATGCCGGTGACAGCGTTCTCACGGGCAAAGCCTGGCTCGCGGCCATCGCCGTCCTCCCCGCCAAGTGGTGTTCCTCGGGTGACGCTACCGTTATTGTTGGCGACGGCGATAGACAGGTTGATGTAGTGCTTGCTCACCTCAGGCACCGTAACGTCTGGATCGCCATCCGTCACTGCCGTGCATGCTGTTAGCAGCATCGTCACCAATCCTATGTATATCAGCCGTAGCTTCATGTCCTTTGATGATTCCGTTTCTTAACTATTCCAAGTTCACATTTTGTATGCGCATAGCCCATGAGAGGATATTGATGCGCACCTCGGCAAACTGCCACTTCTCGTTACGGATGAAGAAATCCAGGTAGAAGTCATAGGCACGATCCAGGTACTCCTGGCGCGAGTAGGCAAACAGGTCGTAGGCATTGCGGCCCTGTGCCAGGAAGTAGGCCAGGTCGATGGCACAGACCTCCTTGCCAGTGTTCCGGTTGCGTATGATGAGCAGTGCGTTGTCGTCGCTCTTCTCATGCCACACCAGCCGGTTGAAGGTCAGGCAGGCGTGGGCTGTCCGTTCTGTGGCTATGCCTCCGTTCAGGTCGCTGTTGTCGGAGTTCCACTTGTAGAACGGTGTATACACCAGGTCATCGTCGGGCAGCAGCGTGTTGTTATAGGCTAAGTAGCCGTTGCGGTCCACGATATAGTAGTCGAACTCCTCCGTGGAGATGCCCGTGGGGTCGTCCAGGTTATGCAGTCCTATGGTCAGCATCTTCGTATCGCGTACCATAGAGATGTTGGCAACAGTCTTGTAGGCTTCCTTTACCTCCACCACTTCGGCACCGGTCATGCCGTGCCAGAGCGTATCAAGTGGAGCGACGTTGCTTACCATGGGGTTGCTGCCGTTCGTGCCAGCCTCGCGGTCGAGCTTTACTGTCAGTTTCTCGTTATTATCACCCACAGCCAGGGTGCTGCGATGGTATTTGGCGCCAGGTGTGGCGAGCGTCGCTTCATAGCCTTTCTGGTGAGCCAGTGCGATGAGGCGATACTTTCCCTCGGGCAGATCCAAGATCTGCATGGCGTGCGTATATTTACCATCAATCATCATGCCCATGGTGGGGATGTTGTTGTTTTCGTATGTACGTACGAAGCGCCCCTCGCTGTCGAATACGTAGAGCGTGACACCTCCGACGTGGTCGCCGAACATGTCAGCCCGCTGCAGGTTATAGTCATACTTGAAGGTGACAAAGAGTCCGCAGTTGGTGATGTCCTCATCCTCTGTCATCATGTCGCAGCTCGAAAGCATTGCGAGTGATACAAGTGCAAGAAGCAATTTCCGTACTTTCATATCGTTTTGTATTCGTCAGCGATTTTTTCTTTTTGTGATTTGCTTTTGAAAAGCGAGCGGCCGCTCCGCCCTTCGGGGCGGCCGCTCTGTCGTCAATCTATTTCAAGATTTACTTCAAGTTCCAACTCTGAGGACGCTTAGCCCAAGACAGGATATTGATGCGAGCCTTGATGTAAGCATCTTCCAAATTGTCATCCGGATGTTCGGGATCAGGTTCGGGATCGTCAGGATCAGGAGTTGTAGGAGTAACTCTGTTAATTTCTGGAACCGTTGAACTACCAATCTTAGCAATCTCACCAATTGTGAGATAATACCAGTTGTTACGAACCATACCATAACGGCCAAGATAATTGGCATCACGTGTAGCAGGTGAGGGATTATCGGGATATATTTTATCATATGTGCTCTCTGCAGGAGCAGTTCCCGTTCCATATTCATCAGTATTCCACGGAGTCAAATCATCGCCGAAATGCTTGATACGAATCTGATAGTAGGTGTCACCACCTTTATAATAATTAATCTTACCAACCTTAGAACTAATTATATCTACAAGACCAGAAAGGTCGTGACCCTCAACATTTGTAGCTGAAGCATCGATTGTAATGGCTGTACCTGCCTGGGTATTTGCAGCAGGAATCGTCATACTCTTCAGCTTAAGTACGCCTGCATTGGAATCGTCTGTGAAAGCAATATCAACAGTAGATAGAGTCCCCTTGCCACCCTTTGAAGGATCAGCATCATCCCACCAAGAAAGGAATGTGCCAGTGCTAAGAAGTGAAGAGGCTATCTTTTCCTTAACATTGTTAAGAGTATACATGATATTTCTATTTGCTCCAATCGTATAGAAATCAGCCCCACCCAAATTAACTTTAAGTATAACGCGTGTAGTAAGTTTGTGAATCTGATGTTCAACATCGAAAGTATTCTCAAAGCAATACTGTGGATTAGCGTTACCCACTAGAGCACTATATGAAGTGTTAGAATCAAACATACCGCTTGCCCAAGTAGCTGTATAGTTAGGATCTTTCGCCCAATAAGTTCTATAGCCAGCTTTGTCCACCTGATATGTATGTTCAATATCAACAGGATTACCACCGACAAAACGATACTGATCACTAGCTGATACAGAACTGCCATTACTCTTCAAATTCCAGGTGATAGATGGGACATTACGTACTACATAAGATGTGTGGTTAGTATTGTCAATACACCAGCCAGACAAACTTGCGGTAAATGAAACAGGATTACCTGCTCCGTCTTTCAGAGAAGTTACTTTAAGATAATCAGTAGAAGTATTGTCAATCGTCACCTTTGCAACACCTCGTTCTACATAAATGTCAGCCGCTGGTACGTTATCTGCATCTGCCTCTGCCTTAGTTTCGTAAATCTTTGAAGCATCTACTGGAACGAGCGTATGCATTGTCGGTGCAGCAGTAGGATCGCTCTTACCACCCTTCACTTCGCTTAACACAGCATTTGTCATGAAGAAATAATCGTTACCACTAATTGTGTAAATAAAACTATTTGTTCCAGCTGTAGCAACAGCAGTCTGAAGATCATTCAACTTAATACCGCCAACAGCAGCTCCCTTAAGAATACTAACCTTAGTATCAGATGATTTCTCGATAATTCCAGCTCCGTTAACCACTGCCAATGCATACAAATTGGAGGAAGGTGCATTTAACAACTGAACGGTCTTAGTATTATAACTAGTTACCTGATTAGGATTGTCCGGGGTTAGTTTTGTAAAACTATTACCAACATCCTCAACCTGTACAAGTTGTGCAGCAGTTTCGCTTGAACCCTCAAAGAATAATACAATAACATTGTCTACTGCAAATTCTTTGTCAAGACCATCATCAAGGATTGGAGTAGTTGTATCATCCTCACTCCATGCACGTGTTGAGGCCTGTTTTGCAGCTGGCAGATTAATACCAATCTTAACAAAACCTCCCTCTCGCCCCTTAAATGGATCCTGATTGTTCTCATCAACAGCGTCATTTGATGTACAAGCACCAAACAGCAGTCCTGCTGCTGCTAACGCTAAGAAACTAAATTTTTTCATAAGCTTAATTGTTTTTTGAAAGTAAATATAAATTTGAATTATTTCTTAATTATTGATTGATTTGTTATTTCAGGATTTTGATTGCCTCGCGGTTTTTGCTGACATCGAGTCCCTTCTGTGCGGCGGAGTTGAGCAGGCGTTCGGCATCGGCATAGCGCTTCTGGATGATGGCCACCACGGCACGGGCATTTTGGGCCTCGCCGCTGTCACCTGCCCGTTCCAGCAGACTCTCTGCCTTTAGCAGGTCTTTCTGGCGGATGGCAATGTTGGCCAGGTTGACGAGCGCCTCAGGAGCATCAGGATAGATGTTGACAGCCTGCTGCATGGCACGGTTATAGTCGTCGCTGCCTGGCTCGAAGGTGTGGGCCACATCCCACAGCTCGCGCAACGACAACTGGTAGGGCTTGGTCTTATAAATCTCCTTGGCCTGCTCGAGGGTGAAGTCGCTGAAATTGAACGAGATGTCGTAGTCGGAACGGCGCAGACCAGGATAGACCTCGCGCAACAGGTAGCGATACTCGTCAGGATAGCGCAGCTTGATGCGCCATTCCTTCGGGTCGGGTTCCAACGACTTGTCGTCGATAATGCTGAGTATCTCACTGCGGTGAGGCAGTGTCTGCTCGCTCATGTTCACAACAGCCTTGCGCAGTCCCTCCCAGTTCTCTGGCGTAGCCTCGGCAGGCGCGAAGACGTTGGCAGGCAGTTTGTACTGCTGACGGACATAGTCGGTAAGCGACTTAGCGCGGTTGGTAGCCAGCATCTTGTTATGCTCGTAGGGGCTTTCGGGCGATGCATAGCCGTGAATCTTCACCTGACGGACGGATACGTTGGGATCCTTCACCATCACATCGAGCGTGTCGGTAATTTTCCGCAGCTCGCGGCGGTTGTTCATATAATCGGGCTTCACTTCCCACTTGTCCACCACGAAGGTGATGTAGGCAGAGCCGTGGAGATTACGCTCCTTCTTGGCGGGCGCCGGCACCACGTCGGTCAGCGCAATGAGGTCGTACGGGTCGGTCGGCTTCAGCGAGGTGAGAAATGCCTCCTTGTTCTTCAGGAGGTCGCCGCATCCGCAGAGGTCGCACTCCAAATAAATGTTGGCGGAGCTGTGCCAAGGCTGGCTGTCCAGCTCGTCGTAATAGCCGTAGGTCTGGAACGTACCGTTATACCTGCGCAGGTTGTCGCAGTTGTCGGCATAGAGCGGGTCAATGCCTTCGCGCTCGAACACGATTTCCTGACGGCGGCCGCTGACGATGAGGGTCTTCAGGCGCTGCTCGTTCTGTCCATCGCTGGAGCGGATAACAGGTGTGAAGGCGCGGTAGCGGTTGCTGGGCACGTCGAGGCTGTCGAATATGAATTCCATCCTGAGCACGGTCTTGTCTGCTATACGTGCCACATCTATGTTTCGCACGCTGAGCTTCGCATCAACGCCAGTCAGGGTGATGGGTGCCTGTTGCTGCTGAGCCGAGAGTATGGCTGATACAGCAAGCAGAATTGTTATAATAAACGTTTTTTTCATTTTCTGATAATAATTATCCATTATCAATTATCCATTTCTCAGAAAAGATAGAGCAGCGACAGGGCTGCCTTCGTAGGGCCGATGTAAATCTTGTCGCCGTCATCAACCTTCTTACCGCAATCGCCGCACTTGAACCTGTCGTAGTCAATGTAGGCGGCACCCACGCCGAGGGCTGCCTCAAAGTTCCAATGGCGGGAGAGCACCCACTGGTAGCCGTAGCTTACACCGCCGCCAACAAACCATCCCTCGAAGCGATCGTCTTGCAACTCCTTCCACCAGCCGAGAGGCATCTTGATCTTATAGGCATTGTACTGCCCGCCAAAGGCGTGGATACCAAGGAAGGAACCGTTGAACCGGTGGCAGAACCAGTAGCGCCACTCGGGGTTGACCACCCAGTGCTTCAATTGCTTCTTGTCGTCGCCGTGTCCGAAGGTCCATGGATGCAGGCCATAAAACACCTGGAAAGAATGCTTCTTTCCTAAACCTACTTCCATTCCCACGTTAGGAGTCATTGCAGCATCGTAGAGCAGATTAGTTTTCATTGCTACCTGTTGTGCATCAGCCGACAGTGTCATGTAAAACATGATTGTCAGAACACCCAGCCACTTAGAGAGATATTTCGCCATAACGTTTAGGTTTTTTCCCGATAATACCAAAATGAGCTTCAAAGGTAGGACATTTATCCCAAACGTCCAAACTATTTAACTGGAAAACAACATTATTTAACAGAAAAGCTAAAAAACTCCGCACGCGCGAGCGCGTACCGAATTTTAATAAAATCAAGCAAAACAGAAAGAATCGGTAAATTGGTTAAAAGTGTGAAAGAAGTTAACTGGCTTTCACGTCCATTAACAAGAAACCATCCGTATACGTAAAAAAAGTCAAATGTCAAACGCTGGGCTTTCACGGTGGAAAACCGCCCAGTGTTTGACATTTGACTTTTGTTACTCGAAATCGGTTGAGGAAGGTTGACCCAATTGTGCTCTATGGTCTCTCCCATTGCTCTCCCATTTTCATAAAGCAAATAGCAACAAATGTGCCAAATAATAAAATATTTAATCGAAGATGGATTAATTCCTACTTCTTCCCCGACTCGTATTGCTCGCGTATCTTCTTGATGCGAAGCAGTAGGTTCTTGTAGTGAAGGGCGTTGAGCGAGCCGTCTTGCGGCTGTTGCTTCAGATAGCTCTCCACCTTATCCAGATGTTGCTCTACATAGAGTACTGCATCGCTGTTGGCAGCAGGGGTGTCAGGACCGCCTGTTGTGCGCGATACAGTCATCGTAGGCGTAGAGGAAGTAGAGGTCATGGTTACATTGTTGAGCACACGGTCGAGCGACAAGATATAGTAACGTTGCAACTGGCGGCGGAAGATGTTACGCTTCTCTTCCTTGTTGTTCAGCGGTTTCCAAACGGTGGCAAAGACGTCTGAGAGGTATTCCTCCAAGGGATAGACACCGTCTCTATACTGGTTGGCCAGCAAGTTGGGCGAGAGAAGATATGACACACCAGTACGTGCAATGGAGAGCAGCTCGTCCTCAGCGTTTACGCCTAACTTGTCTTCAATGCTCTGAGGGAATAGCCACAGAGCAGGTTCCATGACATTGTCGCCCACCCATTGTATGGCCTCCTTCTGCTGAGCCTTGGGGACGAAGTCGTATGGTTTCATACCAGGCACAGTATTATGCAGACGTCCAAGGATGTTGCGTTGCACGTGGCCCACATAGCGCTGGAACTGCTGCCTCACGGCACGGTGCATCTCGCTCAGATCGTCGTACTGACCGTCGGGCTGCTGCGTCCATTGTTCCAGATTCTGCATCACTCGCTGCAGGTTCTTGATGCCGTAGGTAGAGGCCTTCATATTGTTGTCGCCTACACTCTCGGTCTGGCTGCGTGGATCCTGTCCCCTTCCCTCGTCGCCTACATACGACATGTTGGGATGGGCTTTCAGCATGGCGGATACTTGACTGCGCAAGGCTTTCTTCTCGTCATAGGGGTTCTTGAACTCCGGTCGGTACTGGTATCCCCACTTGATTGCCCACTTGTCATAGTCGCCAATGCGGGGGAAGAGTCCCTTCTCGCCAACCTTATCCTCGGGTTGGGCTACATAGTTGAAACGGGCGTAGTCCATAATGCTTACGGTGTGACCGTTTTTCTCTACCCATGCTTTGTCTCGCAGTTTCTCAACAGGTGTAAAACTGCTGGAGATCATGTTGTGTCGCAGACCGAGGGTGTGTCCAACCTCGTGGCTTGAAACAAAACGAATGAGCTGTCCCATGAGTTTGTCATCGAGTTTCATCTTCTGTGCACGTTTGTCCAATGGAGCGCATTGCACGATGTACCATTTGCGCACAAGGTTCATCACGTTGTGATACCAACAGACATGAGCCTCGATGATCTCGCCGCTGCGTGGGTCGACAATGCGAGGACCATAGGCGTTCTCAGTCTCTGACGGCAAATAGCGTATGAAGCTATAGCGTGCATCATCGGGGCTGACGCTACCGTCGGCAGGCACTTCTTTGGCTACAATGGCATTCTTGAAACCGGCATTCTCGAAGGCAACGTTCCAATCGTCGACACCCTGCTTCAGATAGGGAATCCACTTCTTGGGTGTGGCAGGGTCAATGTAATATACGATCTGTTTCTTGGGCTCCACCAGCTTACCTGCGGCGTATGCTACCGGATCTTTCGGCTCTAAGCGGTAGCGAGAAACAATGGCGTGATGGGAAGACTGTGCTTCGTCTTCAAACTTCGTGATGTTATTTACAAAGTACCCCACGCGCTCATCCTCCAGACGGGGCTTCATAGGTTCTTCTGGCAGCAGCACCAGACTGGTGTTCATGCTAAGCGTCACATCGCCGGTGCTTCCAGCAGGTGTGTTGCTCAGACGGCCGGAGGCACCATATGTACGCAGTGTGCTGATCTCTATGTTCGTGGGGAATGCCATGACGGTATCTACGAAGCATCGGTCGTTTTTCTGTCCGCCGATGCCTGATGCAGACTTTGCCGACGAGTTGAATCCTGCTACAGCATTGTCACCCGTCAACAGCGGTGTCACCTCTATCAGGTGGTCTCCGTTGTCGGGATTGTCGCCGATGATGTTGAACATCATCACAATGGGGTCCACCGTAGAGCGGTCTACGAGAGCCGAGATGTCGTCGTCAGGATCGGCCACTTGAGTGCGGGCATACGAACGAAGCAACATGGTACTGCTGTCACGCTGTTCAAAGTATACACTATTGTGGCTCACCTCTTCACCAGGCAGTTTGTCAAACCCCTGTGGGACGTTCACCAGGCGGCTCACAGAAAGCATCAGCCGACCTAACAGCTGGTCGGGAATTTCCCAGTACCACTTTTTCTCGATATGGCGAACGCGGAACATACCTTCCAGGCAAGTGCCACCCTTTTTCACCAACTTGTGATAGGGCTTGCTGTGGTCTTTCACGGTGGTGTCCTCACAGCACTCATGCTTTTTTTTCACAACTTTGTCTACCTCCACACTGTCGGTCTTCAGTGTGTCAACCTTCACTGTGTCTGTCTTCACGGTATCGTTCTTGGCAAACAACATACGTGGTAACGCAACTGCACTCTGTGCCAGCATCAGCAAGAGTGCAGCTATTGTAATGCTTCTGTTCATCATCCTGTATCTTTTATGGTTATTTAGTTTAGGTTGCAAAGATACAAAAAATAAGTGAGAAGCCAAGGATTTTGTCGTTTATATTTTGGTTATTTAACCACTATCTTTTTCCCGTCCATAATGTATAGTCCTGGGCGCAGTCCGTTCAAGGCATCGCGGCGCAGACGGTCGCGTCGCATAACCACTCCGTTGATGGAATAGACGTTGACGCGTTCACGCGGCATGGAAACCTCGTCAATGCCTGCAGCATCGTTACGGGGCAGCAGCCAGAAGTCTATATATTTCAGATAGGTGTTTCCTGTACTGGCGGGCAGGCTCCACTCCACAGAGTCTCCGCTCCAGCACTCCAGTATATATTCCTGGCCTCCGGCGGTGGTAATGCGGGTTTTCACGCTGTCCTTGCCCCATACATGGTGATTGTCAGTGACTTCGCCGCTGTATAGGCTGCCGCTGGCCCAGTTGCGGTATTCTCCAAAGACCACTTTGGCAAACCACATCTTCTCAGGAGCCTTGAACGACAGCTGTGCTCCTGCACGCATCCATAGCATTGTATAGATAGGCTCATCGGCTTCGTTCAGGTCGTGGGTCTTCACCATAGCATTGTCATAATCCGTCAATTTGTAGTTTGACGGGGTCAGCGTCAGCAGAATCTTACCGTCGTCAACGTTCCAGTCGAAGACCTGCGTCTCTGTCAGACAGCCCGTCTCATCGTCCACTACCGACCAGTTGTACTGCTTGCCGTTTTCCTTTACCATACCCTTGTCGCGGTTGGGTATACTGACTGGGAGGTTCCAGGGATTCTGGTTAAAGTCGACGCGTACATAGGTGGAGTCCTGTGCCGAAGCACTCATGGCCACGAAGGCCAGCATCATTGTTGTGTAGAGTTTCTTCATGTTCCTTTTTTATTTTATGCTTTATTGTTTTTTTCCGTAATCTCATTCATCCGTATTCAGTGTCAGGTTTGGATTCTTGTCACGTGCTGACAAAGGAAACGGAATGATGTATAGACGCGAATCAGGTCTCAGGGTGTAGGTCTGCTGTGGTACGCTCTTTGTCACGATGGGAAACGTGCGGGTGATGGTGGTCTGATACTCCGGCTCAATGTTCAGGCGTTTCAGGTCAAAGAAACGGTGGAAGCCATAGAGTAGTTCCTTACGTCTCTCCAGGATGATGGCTTTCATCATGTCGGCCTGAGAACTCGGAACAGAGATCTGTGAGTTGGCAGAAGAGAGTCTGTGGGCACGAAGTTTATTCACCAGTTCCGTAGCCTTGGGTAAATTGCCTAATCGTGCCTCTGCTTCGGCCAGTGTCAGGTAAACTTCCGGTGTCTTCATGCCCATAGTGGCATACATGAATTTAGATGTGGTGACCGTCTCTATCCAGATGTCGGCTCCTGAGCCAGAGTCGAACCACGTAGTGGGCTGTCCGTTTTCCATGAAGAACAGAGTGTAGCGGAGGTCATCCTTCTCCTGTTTGAAAAGCTGTACCAGCTCAGGGCTGATCATGCCGTAGGTCTTGAAATGGGCGCTTTCGCTGGTCCATCCACTGCTGCCGTTCCATATGTAGCTCAGCACCTCGGGATTGCGGTCGTCGCCATACTTGTCACCATAGTTCTTGTCAAGGATGCCGCGTCTAAAGGCATTGATTTCATTGTAATCCACCAATGCATCATTCAGTGCCAGTGACTTCTCGGCAGCCTCCTTGGCCTTCTGCCAGTCACGGTGGAACAGATAGACCTGCGCCAACAGTCCGTAGCCGAATGCCCTGTTGGGATGGTAGATGTTCGCAGGTTTCTCTTGCAGCAGTGGCACAGCTTCCTCCAGTTCACGGATAATGAAATCGTAGACCTGTGCTACGGTGGCTTTCTTCGGTGTGGCTTCCAGATCATAATGTTCCATGATACAGATGCCTCCGTCCTGTTCCGCCGTTGAGGGCGTATAGGCTTTCGCAAAGGTGTTGACAGCCAGGAAATGGTCGAAGGCCCGGTAGGTGCGTGCTTCGGCTTTGGCCAGTGTCTTGGTCTCCTGCGGGCCTTCTGCCTCATCGATATTGTCGAGTACAAGGTTCATGCGCAGGATGTTGCTATACATGTTTTCGTACAAATTGTTATCGGCCAAGAGTTTGCGGTCAGCCTGCTCGTTGAAGGTGAAGTTGATGCCGTTGTACGAGGTGTTCTCATTGCCAATGATGTTCGACTCCTTTGACCACAGTTCATCGGTAAGGAATGCGAAAGCTGATGGATGGTATCCGCGCATGGGGTTGGCAATCAGCTCGTAGTACTGAGGGGCTGAGTCAACGGTGATGCTCCCCTTCGGTGTAATGTCAATGTAGTTGTCACACGAGAAGAATAAGAAAAGCAAGACTATTCCCAGTCCCTCTTTAATTAAGGGGAGACAGAACAGGCGCCCTGCTATTGTCTTGATTGTATTCTTGATTGCTTTCATAATGATCTGTCATTTTTTGCCCCTCCACTTAAAAAGGGGTGAGGTGTTCTTTACAATGTCGTTGATAGCCCGATACTGATGGTCTTTGGCTGCAGCAGGGTGCGTCCACCCGATTTGAGTGAATAGGATTCAGGATCGATGTCATTTCCGGCTGCCGACCAGTAGAAGAGGTTGTTCATCTGTAATGTCAGCCGTGTATGACCGATGTGTAGCTTCTGGGTAATGGTCTCCGGCAGATGGTAGGTCAGGTTGACGGAGCGCATCTTTACATAGTCAGCCGACTTTACCTGTGTATCGGCATAGCGCCACCATTCCGAGAAGGTAGATGCATACTGCTGTACGTTGGTGGGCATCTCATAGAAATGCTTCACAGTATGGTCGTTCACATGGTCGGATGTCATCTGGTATGAGTTCATGTCAGTGACGTCGAGCCTCAGCTTGTTGCCACCCGAGAAGATGAACAGAGTGTTCAGCTCCAGCTCTTTCCATCGCAGGTTTAGCGCCAGTGAGCCAGTATGTATGGGAACAAACGACCCCATGTTCTTCAGTGCTGCCACCCCTTTCAGGGCCGAGGAGGTAGTGACCTCTGTGGGGTTGCCTTCAGCATCAAACACAGCCATCTCGTTGCCGTTTTCATCGAGAATCACAGGGTAGCCGTTTACCACGCGGCTCAGTTTGTATGCCCAGACCGTATTGTAGCTCGTTCCCTGTATGCGGTAGTTCTCTGGTGCTGAGATGAAATTGGAGGCACCGTCGGCAGGATTGTGCTCTACGCGCAGCATCTTGTTCTTGTTGTACGCGTAGTTCAGAGTGGCCGTGAAACCCCAGTTCCTGGTACGCAGCACATTCGCTGTCAACGACAGTTCCACTCCTTGGTTGCGCATCTTACCATTATTTATTACGCGCGAGGTGGCTCCCAGTGTGGAATCCAGATACTTTGTCACCAACAGGTCATCGCCCACACGGTTGTAGAACTCCAGCGAACCGCTCAGCAGATTGTTCAGCAGCCGGTAGTCAAAGCCTACGTTAAATGTAGTGGTCTTCTCCCAGCGCAGTTTCGGGTTGGGCAGATTGTCGTCCGAATAGTTCAGGTATTGCGTGTTTGTCGGGTCGAGGCTGAGGGTGCGGTAACGTGCCACGAAATAAGTTGTGGAACTCTGATCCACATTTCCGTTCACGCCATATGTAATACGGAATTTCAGGAAGTCGAGCCACGACACCCCTTTCATCCACTGTTCCTCGCTCATGTTCCAGCCACCGCCTATTGACCAAAGAGGGTGGTGCTGGTTCTTGGTGTCCAGTCCGAAGAGGTCAGCTTCGTCCCAACGGATGCTTCCTGTCAGATTATAGCGGTACAGGTAGTTGTAGCCAACGTTGGCATAGAACGAGGCATACCGGTGGAAGGTCTCGCTCTGGCTGGCAGCAGGTCCGCCAGCAAAGCGTTGTGTGCCGTCGTAGACCAACGACTGCCACCCGTCGGTGGCCAGGCTGAGCCAGTCCATACGTACCGAGGTCAGTGCTGTCTCATTGTAGCCGTACATCACCTGGTCAATGAGCCTTGGAGAACGATTCTCCCTCAGTTCAAAGCCCATGATGGCGTTCACGTTGTGACGGCTCTGCATAAAGCTCTTGTCGAAATTCAGCTGGTTGCGGAAGGTATAGCGGCGAGAATTGTTCGTCTGCTGCTTGTAGCGGCCCCCGGAGGGCAGCAGGCTGTTTCCCTCCTGATCCACAAAAGCGTTGTGGGTCATACGCATCTGATAGGTGTCGGGAGCGTCATAGGCCTCGTTGCGTGTCTGCGCCCATTCATATTGGAACATCACGTTATATCGGAACCATTTCAAGAATTTCGCCTCAAGGTTCACGAAGGGTCTCAGTCTCACATTGCGGTTTTTCGTCAGACCTTCTCCCAGCGACTCCAGCACATTGAACGAGAAAGGCATCAGCACATCGCCCGCCTCTTCCTCAACTTCGCGTATGCGGGACAGGTTGACAGCGCTGCCACCAAAGCCCGAAACACTCACATAGGGCGAATACACCAGGTTCCCCTGTGCATCCTGAATGCTGGCATAACGTTCCTGCAGGGTGTAGCTCGTGTACGAGCCGTTGGGAGACTGACTGTTGGAGAAACGCGTGTCAATGCCCAACTTCATGTTGAGCCACTTGGCTATTGTGAAGTTCGACTTCAAGTAGATGGAGAATACGTCGTTCTGGTCGTTCTTCACGCGGTTCTTGCCGTGCTCATAGTTGAACGAGGCGAAATGGTTCGACAACTGTGACTTCTGCGATAGCGACACATTGTAGCGCTGGGTCACAGCCGTTCGCCAGGCCAAGTCCCGGTATTGTGAATAATAGTCGTTCTGTCGCCACTGCTGCAAGGTCTTGTCCACATCGCCCTGCGAGATCAGCCCGTCAGCTTGGTCGCGGTAGAGCTGGTAGAGTGGGGAATAGTAATTGTTGGCATACGAGGAGAACAGTGTCTTGTAGTCACCGCTGTTCTTCACCCGTGCCTCATACACCTTTGTCTCGTAGTCAATGATGTCGCTGGTCGAGGCATAGTGCATTGCATTGAAATCTGGTTTCGTTGAGATATACCAGTCAGCATTCACGTTCACTGTGGTCTTGTCGGTCTTACCCTGCTTGGTGGAAATGACAATCACACCGTTGGCAGCCAACGCACCATAGATGCTGGCAGCGGCAGCATCCTTCAGCACCGTCACCGACTCCACGTCGTAGGGGTTGATTTCCGACAGTTCCAGGTTCGTGGCCATTTCGTCCACCACAATCAGGGGCTTCGTACCCACGCTGTTCGAGAACGTGCCCACGCCTCGCAGGATGGGATTGCTCTCACCCGTATTAGGATTGATGTCCATGCGCAGTCCAGCCACCTGCCCCTCTAAGGACGAGAGAAGATCCTTGTGCATCACCCGGTTCAGCTTAGTGGAGTCTACGAAACCGAAGGCAGCGGTGCTTCTTTCACGCGACAGCCGCTGATAACCTGTACTCACCACCACCGTCTCGGCCAGTTGTGTCGTCTGCTCCTTCATCTTCACATTGACGGTGGACTGGTTCTTTGCCGAAGCTTGATAGGGCTCCATGCCCATATATCGGAACACCAGCACCGCCCCGTCATTGTCTACCTGTAGTGTGTACTTACCGTTGATGTCTGTCACCGTACGGTGCTTGCCGTTCTTCACACTCACCGTCACGCCAAACAGCGGTTCACCGCTCGAATCGGTCACTGTACCACTGATCTGACGCTCCTGTGCAAAGGCACTCGCAACTGAAAGCACTGACAGCAGAATTAATAGTAAATAGGTTCTCATACGATAGTATTTCTTCAATTTGGATGCAAAAATACGAAAAAAAAATAAGAATCGTGTGAAGAATGAAATATTTTTTTGTATCTTTGTCGCCGAATACGATTATTAATAACTTAAATCCCTTTTTGTATGATTAAATTTCTACGTTTTACATTATTCAGCCTGCTGATGCTGCTGGGTATGAACACCTATGCAGGCAGTGTGGTATTTGACTTTACCGGCGACGATGCCTACAGTCAGTTCGGATTCACTGGCTTCTCGACGGGCGATTCCGGCTTAGGCGACTTCACCGAAACCAAGAGTATCACAAAGGATGGTGTGTCTCTGGTTGTGAATCCCAGTGAAGGTAAGACTCCGAACCGCATGTGGAGCGGCTCGATGCGCCTGTATGGTGGCATGCTGATGTTTGCTTCTGCTGAGGAGATTACCAAAATCGAGTTCGAACTGAACTCAGGCAGGTGGAGTGCCGACAACTACGCATCTACTGGTACACTGGAGACCGGTTTGTGGACAGGCAATGCACAGAATGTGTCTATTGTCATAGCCGGCAACACACAGATCAAGAAGATGACCGTCACTACTGGCGAGGGTGCTGACGATCCTTCCGATTCTGACAGTCTCTTCGATGATTTCGATTTCGCTACAACCAAACTGACCAGCGCTGACAATCTGCTGACGTTCGAATTTACAGGTGTCTACAAGGAAAAGAATGTTTCTGGCCAGGTGGTACTCAACTTCGAGAACAGCCTCTGCAACAAGGCCACTATGATCACCACCTTCGCTACTGTAGAAATGGCACAGGCCGTTTACCAGGAGGCAGCTATTGAAGCAGCCGATGAAGGCTACGCTTCTGTTGACCTTGAGGGGACAACCGTTACCATTGTCTTGCAGGAAGACTTCGTGGGTTCTTCATATATCGCCATCAGGTCTATCCTGCATCTGCTCACAGAAAAGGATGCGGAGGTAGGTATGGGTAACCTTGAAAGCCCCTTGAACCCTGTTTCGGCCAACGTCATCGCTGGTTCACTTGGGAAAGACGAGGTGTCAAAAGAAGATTATTTTATAAAGGGAAAGATAGCTTCCATCAAGCATACTTTTAATGCTGACTACGGAACCGCCACCTTCTTTATTTCAACAGACGGGCAGGACGACTTTACTTTCCAGTGTTATTCAGTCAACTTCCTGGAGAACAAACCCTGGGTTGAGGGCAATGAACAGATCAAAGTCGGTGACGAGGTAATCATCTGCGGTAAGCTGGTTAATTACAAGGGCACTACTCCTGAGACGGCTTCTAATAAAGCCTATATCTATTCACTCAACGGTAAGACTGCTGCCGGTGGCGAGACTCCGGTTGCTGATGCCCGTGTATGGGACTTCACAAAGTGGAGCGATGCCACAGTGGCTAACCTGAAGGCCGATGCTGCCGCCAGCAAGACTGCTGGATGGAGCGATGTGGAGAAAGCTGCCGATGCCGAGAACAACGCCGATCCCACCGAGGCCTCCAAGGACAACTGCTTCTGGAGCGTGGCTTCTGCCAATGAAGATGGTACTATATCAGCCAACGGTCAGGTTATCGAGGAACTGAAAGGACTCTTATGGAACAGCAAGTATACGGTGAGACGTTCGCTGGCCATTGCCGTGAACTATCCGTCGGCTCTGAACGATTACGCTGGTCCTGCCTATCTGTGGCTAGGCGGCGGTAAGAACAAGATTCCTTGCTTCACCATTCCTGGCGTGAAGGCAGGTTCTACCATCACTATGGAGGTAGAGTCGCACAAGGGTAGCGAAGGACGTGGTGTTGAACTGTACGCCGGTGTCGATGAAGATGGCTTGGTGGATGCTTCCACGAAGATCGGCGACTCGTTCACACCGAAGACGCTGGAGACCCATACCTGGACTATTGAGAACGATTGTGACGTGATTGTCTATAACACCAACGGATGCCACATCTACACCATCAAGGTCGAGGCTGCCGGTGGCGGAACCCCCGCACCGATACTGACCCTGAAGGGAACTGTAGGAACAGAGGTCACCCTGACCTTCGGTGCTTACGACAGCGAGGACACCTATTCCGTAGATTTCGGCAATGGTGAGCTCCTGTCACAACCCGTTGGCATTGAAAACAAAGGACCCGTGAAGGAAGATGGAACCACCGGTTCTGCTACCACCTTTACAGGAACTGTTGCCGGTGACGGTACTATCAAGGTCTATGGTACCAACGACATCTGGTACTTCCTCGTCTCTGGCGATGCCCTGCCTACCAGCTTTGACCAACCCAAGCTGAAGAACGTCGTGCAGATGAGCTTCTCCGGTGCCAATGCTGAGAGCGTAGCACTTCCCGCCTTTGAGAAGCTGACACAGTTCTCATTCACCAACAGCCCCGTGAAGTCGGTTGATGTGTCGAAGGTAGCTACACTGACCAGCCTGAGTATCTTCAACACCACACAGAGTGCATACGAGCCCCAGCTGGCAGCAATTGACATAAGCAAGAACGTCAATCTGGAGACCATCATCCTGGGTGGAAACACCTACCAGAAGGGTAAGATCACAGAACTAGACGTGACCAACAACACCAAGCTGACACAGATTTCTGCAGAGAACAATAAGATTTCCAAGATCATTGGCCTGCCCGCTTCATTAAAGAACCTCTATGTTTCCAACAACGAGCTGGCAGACATCACCTTCCCCGAGTTCACAGTCAAGGGTACCATCCAGATTCAGAACAACAAGTTCACCCTCGGCACCCTGCCTAAGAAACCAGCCATCACATCGAACAGCAAGTACACCTACGCTCCGCAGCCTGCCTATCAGGTGGCAGAGACCTTAGGCGTGCTCGACCTGACATCGCAGCTCACTGCCACTGGTATCCTCGAGGCACCTGTGCAGACCACGTTCAGCTTCGTCACCGCATCGGGCGCAGCGCTGGTTGAAGGTACCGACTATGCAGCCATCGAGCCCGGCAAGTTTGCCTTCATCAAGGAACAGTCCGAGAAGGTTCATGCTGTGATGGCCTCCGAAGCATTCCCGAAGTTCACAGGCAACAATGCCTACGTCACCAGCGAGTTCACTGTAGATGCAGCTGCCGGTTTGGCCAGCGTCAATGGCATCCTCACCCAGAAGGAACCCGCCCAGCTCTACAACCTGAATGGTCAGAAGGTGATGAACCCCACGAAGGGTCTTTACATCCAGAAGGGCAAGAAAGTGTTGGTAGCAAAATAAGCTAAGTAAGACCATATTCTCACTTAGTGAGACAATAGGGAAAGTGCGCTCTACGACAGGGCGCACTTTTATTATACACGGCCTCTTATTACCTTGCCTTATAACTTCGTCCACGGATGAGCTCCATACGTGCGGGCATGCTTGTCCTATCCCCACTATGCCCGTTGGCGGTGAAAAGTAATCTTCGTGAAGCGGAAAATACGGATTCGTGGCCACGACCAGTCTTTGGGGAATGTGTCGTAGGCGATCTTCGTGAGGCGGAAAAGACGGATTCGTGGGCACGACCAGCCTTTGGGGAATGTGTCGCAGACGATATATCGTTAATCATTCTTAAAGTTTTAAATAAATCGCTTGCGATATAAATTATTCTTGTTACCTTTGCACCGCGTTCAAGAGATGCTCATGCATCATAGACATCGCAAACGATAGAAAGAACAATTTATTTGAAAAGAACAATTACTAAATAGAAAGAACAATTTATAAATAGAATAAGGTATGAAAAAGATTTATGATTTCAAGGCTCTGACGAGCAAAGGTAAGGAGATTGATTTTTCGGAGTTTCAGGGAAAGGTTTTGCTGATAGTGAATACAGCCAGCAAGTGTGGCTTTACGCCCCAGTTTGCCGGGTTGGAGGAGCTGAACCAGAAGTACAAGGACAAGGGGCTTGTTATTATCGGTTTCCCCTGCAACCAGTTCAAGGAGCAGGATCCGGGTTCGGATAGCCAGATAGAAGAGTTCTGCCAGCTGAACTACGGTGTGACATTCCAGATCATGAAGAAGACGGATGTGAACGGTGCTGCCGCTGAACCGATATTCGAATATCTGAAGGCTCATGCCCCTGAAGAAGAGTATCATGGGTTGAAGGCAAAGGCAGCGAAGGCGCTCTTCAAGACCATCAGCACGAGTGTGGAGAAGGATAGCGACATCAAATGGAACTTCACTAAGTTCCTTATTTCGAAGGATGGTGAGACCATCAGGCGTTACGCCCCCACTACTGAGCCGAAGGACTTTGAGAAGGATGTGGAGGAGATGCTTGGCTGATACATTGCAAGACTTCCGCGAAGCGCCTGAGGACCTACGTAGCGCAAGAAACCGTAGCAAGCGTTGAGCGGGAAAAAGAGAATTATGCACGCAGAATTACAACTTGACAATCAGATCTGCTTCCGCCTGTATACGGCGGCAAGACTGATCACGCAGGCCTATATGCCGATGCTGAACACACTGGGCATTACTTATCCGCAGTACCTGGTGCTGATGGTGCTGTGGGAGAAGGACTGCCAGCCGGTGAACGACATTGCCCACCGCCTCTTGTTAGAGACGAATACCGTTACGCCTCTGCTTCAGCGCATGGAGAAACAGGGCATCGTGGTCCGTCAGCGCGGCAAGGAGGACAAGCGTCAGCAGATAGTCAGTCTGACGCAGAAGGGTAGGATGTTGGAGGTGGAGGCCTACAATGCCATTCCTGCCGGTATGGGAGAAGCGCTGAAAGCATGTCCGCTGCAGACGGATGACTATGAGCATCTGGCAAGTGAATTAGACTCGATTATTGTTACACTAAAGAATAAGGAGAAATAAAGATGGCACAGTATCAATGTGAGAATTGCAAACTGAGGGCAAACTATGACAAAAATCCCAAATCGCTGATGGGTCGCTTCTGGCGGTGGCACATCAATTTCTGTCCGGGATGGAAGGGCTATTTCAACAGCCTTGATGACGAAAAGAAGGCAGAACTGAGGGCAAAGTATCAATTTACGAAGTACCAGTGATGAACCGTTCACAAAAGATTATCCGCACCAGCATCATCGGCATAGTGGCTAACGTGCTGCTGGCAGCATTCAAGGCAGTGGTGGGCGTGTTGGCTGGCAGTGTGGCCATCGTGATGGATGCTGTAAACAACCTGAGCGATGCACTGTCAAGTGTCATCACCATTGTTGGCACCAAGCTCTCTGAGCGTCCTGCGGACCGCGAGCATCCTTTCGGATACGGACGGGTAGAGTATTTCAGTGCCATCATCATAGCCGTGATAGTGCTCTCGGCGGGCGTCACCTCGCTGATAGAGTCGGTAAAGAAGATCTTCGATCCCACAGAGCCAGACTATACCACAGTGACGCTGGTGGTCATCGTGGTGGCTATTGTGGTGAAACTGGTGCTGGGACAGTATGTGAAACGGCAGGGTAAGCAGTTGAACAGTGATGCACTGGTCGCCTCAGGCTCAGATGCACTCTTCGATGCTGTGATTACACTGGCCACACTGGTGTCGGCAGGTGTCATGCTGTTGTGGAATGTATCGCTTGATGGTATCTTGGGAACGCTGATCTCTGTGGTTATTATCAAGGCTGGTTTCGAGATGCTGTCATCGCCCGTCAACGAACTGCTGGGGGCGAAGGTGTCACAGGAGTTGGTGCATGATATCCGTCAGGAGGTACTGGCCTTCGAGGGCGTTCACGGAGTGTTCGACATCATACTGCACAACTATGGGCCCAACGTGATGATCGGCTCCCTGCACATCAATGTCTATGACACAATGAATGCACACGAGATACACGGCCTTACGCGGCGCATCTCTGAACAGATGCACGAACGTCACGGCATCATCATGACAGTGGGTGTGTATGCCGTTGCCACAGGCGACAACCGTCGTGCCGAGCTACAGAGCAAGGTGATGCAGGCATTAGCCAGGCACAAGGAGATTCTGCAGGTACACGGATTCTATTACTTTGAGCAGGAGCACAGGGTGTCAGTCGATGTGGTTCCAGATATCTCCGTGCACGATGACGCTGCCCTGACCGCTCAGCTCACAAGTGAACTGAAAGCAATTGTCCCTGGCGAAGATGTGACCATCGTCATAGACCACAATTACAGCGAATCGTAGCCTGCCGATGTGGCAAGAGCCATTTTTTCCCGCTGGTCTTTGGCTCTTTGCTAAAAAAATAGTAAATTTGCAGCCAAGAACATCATTCGTCACATTATTAAACTACGAAACTATTATGAAAGAACAAGTATTAAAGGCCATGCACGAGGCAGGAAAGCCCGTCTCGGCTGGCGAAGTGACCAAAGCGCTGGGTGCTGACCGCAAGGAAGTGGACAAGGCCTTTGCTGAGTTGAAAAAAGAGGGTGCCATAGTTTCACCCGTTCGTTGTAAATGGGAACCCGCGAAGTAATATGGAAATCAAAGCCGTAAAATTCAGGAAAGACGGGTTCTACACCCAGCCTTTTGCCTTCGGAGGTGAAGAGGGAAAGGAACAGTTCGACCAGAATATCCGCTATCGCGGCAGTCTGCAGAACTATCTGATAGATCTTGGCGATGAAGTGATTCTTGTGGACACAGGCATTCCTGCAGGGACACCTATGGAAGTACCCGACGAGAACTCTCCGGCCTATACCGGCGAAGACATCTGTACCTATATGGAGGCTTTCGCAGCCCTTGGCTACAAGCCTGAGCAGGTGACGAAGATACTGCTTACCCATCGTCATGCTGACCACAGCGGCGAGCTGCGCTCGTTTCCCAACGCAAAGGTCTATGTGAATCAGGAAGAGACGGATGCTGCCGAGTTGCAAGGTCTTACGAATCTGGTTCCTGTCAGCTTCACTGATGGACCGTATTACAACTTCCCTGAGAGCCAGAAGATAACGGAAGGCATCTATCTGATCAAAGCCAAGGGCCACACCAAAGGCAACAGCATCATCATTGTCGAGACGGACGGTTTGTTCTATATGATTCATGGTGATATCACTTACGTTGACGAGGCTCTGTATGAGGATAAGCTGTCTGTGGTCTATGATGACCTGCCTGCCGCCCGTGAGACCCAGAACCGCATCCGTGAGTTCATTCGCAATCACCCTACGGTCTATTGCGGTACCCACACTCCACAGGGCTATGAGAACCTGGAGGCTAAGCGTGTGATGGATCTGGACAATCCCGTTCCGACGGTTCTTGCAGAAGTGGACTTCACCCGGCAGGAGGCATCGGGCAAGTATGTCTGTTCCATCTGCGGCTATGTGTATGACCCCGCTGAGCACGACGGAGTAGCTTTTGAGGATTTGCCCGACGACTGGCGTTGCCCCCGTTGCAAGCAAGGTAAGGAGAAATTCAATAAAGCGTAGGGCTCACCGATTCTCTCTTTGGACACTATGGCGTTGGTCATCGGCCTGTTGATACCTCTATTGGGAACAATGCTCGGAGCGGCATTCTCTTTCCTGATGCGGTCACCGGTTAAGCGAGTGGAGAATGATGCTTGCGTCGATTCTTCCGGGCATGAGGAGACTCGTACAGAGACCAGGGAAGAGATGCCGCCTCGTCTGCAGAAACCGCTGCTTGGCTTTGCATCGGGCGTAATGGTGGCAGCTTCCGTCTGGTCGTTGCTCATACCGGCTATGGAGATGGAGGCCAATAGCGGGAAGTGGTCGGTGCTGCCTGCTGCTGTGGGATTCCTTCTAGGCATCGGCTTCCTTTTGATGATCGATGAGCTGACGCCTCACTTACATATCGGCACAGACACTCCGGAGGGGCCTCGTTCCAAACTGTCGCGTACGGCGATGCTGGCGTTGGCTGTCACGATTCACAACCTGCCCGAGGGAATGGCGGTGGGCGTGGTGTTTGCTGGTGCAGAAGGCGGTGTCGGAGGCATGTCACTGACCAGCGCATTGGCAGTATCCATTGGTATTGCCATCCAGAACGTGCCCGAGGGAGCTATTATCTCTATGCCTATGCGAGCCGCAGGAAACAGCCGCTGGCGCTCCTTTGCCATCGGCAGTCTGAGCGGTGCCGTAGAACCTGTAGGAGGACTGGCCGTAGTGCTGCTGGCCTCATTGATGACACCCGCCTTGCCTTATCTGCTGGCCTTTGCTGCAGGAGCTATGTTCTATGTCGTCGTCGAGGAGCTGATTCCTGAAGCATCAGGAGGGAAACATACTAACCTCAGTACAATCGGCTTCGCCATCGGTTTCGTGCTCATGATGGTTCTTGACGTGGTGATGGGATAAACGAATGGGTCGATGAAAAGGCTTCCGCAAGTAAGAAACGGCCTGAAAGGTCAAAAGCTCCAAGCCCAGGGCTTACAGCTGCTGCCCCTTCAGGGCGTCAGTAGCGTAGTTGTCAAGCCGTGAGCACAGGGGGCTGTCCTTTTACTTTTGAACTGCAACACTGCAACACTGCAACAACTGTAACACTATCTCTTCTTTTCTTTTGAACTGCAACACTGCAACACTGCAACAACTGCAACGCTATCTCTTCTTTTACTTTTGAACTGCAACACTGCAACACTGCAACGCTGCAACGTTATGAGAAATTAGCTTTTACTCTTAAGCATGACGCTTCGGGCAGTGCAGGCTTTGCGAGCCGCTTGCCCGTTGCTCAGCGGCAATTGTTGTGAGGATGCGGTGGTAAGCATGAGTCTCACCATGTGCTCGCTGAACGACTTTGCTGAATAATCGTTAATTCTTGGGTGGAATTCTTCTAGAATAAAGAAAAAACACGTATCTTTGCAGCGTCCTAGTAGAGGCGATGCCAGCTATTGTAAACAGGGCGAATATCTTTTAGTCATATAGAAAAAACTGTGGACTTGACAAGGAAACGACATCTTGCATCTTGGTTGCTATTGGCAGTATTTGTGCCAATGCTGTTATGCTCGTCGTTTCATGTTCATGAAGAAAGTATCCAGCAAACGGGGACGGAATGCACCGATTGCGTGCATCACAGTTGTCAGGGACATCTCACTCAGACTGCTACTTGGGCGCACGATTGTGTGCTTTGCCAGTTTCTGACGCTATCCACGCTGACAGCTGCTGTGATGGCTGTCACCCTATATGTTCATGTATGTAGGAAATTCCGTGCCCAGCCTTTGTGCGGCTATCTCGCTGCCTGCTGTGGCACTGTTGTTACGCGGGGTCCCCCGTCGGTCTGATTTTCCAACCACAGGCTTTTACATATTTTTCTATATACATCCATTTAATTAAAATCACAGAATGAAATCAAGATATATCATTCTGCCATTGCTGTGTCTATGCACGGCTGTGGCAGCTCAGAACAGTCTGAATACGAGGGTGGACACCCTTCGCCAGCATCACCATTCAGAGGACAGCACCGATGTCTTTTTCCGCCATCTCAATCTGAATGAACTGACAGTGACAGGCGTTACTGGTGATACCAAACTGAAACATGCGACAGCTCCGGTGAGCATCGTGACGCCACAGACACTCAGAGCCACTGCCTCGACTAACATCATCGATGCCATCAGCCACCAGCCTGGTGTCAGTCAGCTCACTACGGGGGGCAGCATCTCGAAACCCATCATCCGCGGACTGGGTTATAACCGCGTGGTAGTGATGAGCGAAGGGGTGCGCCAGGAGGGTCAGCAGTGGGGCGACGAACACGGTGTGGAGGTTGACGGAAGCGGTGTGGGCTCAGTGGAAATCCTGAAGGGCCCTGCCTCGCTGATGTACGGATCCGATGCTATGGCGGGTGTGGTAATCCTCCACGCACAGCCGACACTTGCAGAAGGCGAGATGCGTGCCCAAGTGAGTTCCGAGTATCAGACCAACAACGGCCTCTTCGGCTACAACCTGTCGATGGCTGGCAACCAACACGGCTTGGTGTGGGATGCCCGCTATAGCGACAAGATGGCACACGCCTATAAGAACAAGTACGATGACTACGTGCCCGGTTCGCAGTTCCGCGAACGTGCCGGCAGGCTGATGCTTGGAGTCAACCGACCGTGGGGTCACTCGAGACTGACAGGAACGGCCTATCATCTGACACCAGGCATCGTTGAGGGAGAACGCGACACTGATACGGGTGAACTGCTGTGCTCCTCGGCTTCTCCTAAGACATACGGCAAGTCGCTGCCCTTCCAGCAGGTGAAACACTACAAGCTGGTGTGGGACAATTCGCTGAACTTCTCGTCAGGCAGCCTGAAAGCCATACTCGGCTATCAGCAGAACCGCCGCCAGGAGTTTGAAGAGTCTCCTGATGACTATGAGCTGTATTTCAAGCTGCATACACTGACCTACGACCTGCGCTACGTGACCAACGAATGGGATGGTTGGAAACTGTCTACGGGCATCGGCGGCATGTACCAGAAGTCGGGTAACGAAGGCGAGGAATACCTGATACCCGACTACCGCCTGTTCGACTTCGGTGTCTATGCTACTGCCACGAAGACCATCGGTGAGCGTTGGACGCTGAACGGAGGCGTGCGTTATGACCACCGCAGGCTGCACGGCTACGAGCTGACAGAGGATGGCGACCTGCGCTTTGCCGATGTCTCCCGGCATTTCAACGGGTTGACGGGCAGCCTGGGTGCTGTCTGCAACCTCAGCGAGCACTTCAACCTGCGCCTGAACCTGGCACGCGGCTTCCGCACACCCAACATGAGTGAACTGTCGTCGAACGGTGTTCACGAGGGCTCCATCCGTTACGAACTGGGCAATTCCCGGCTGAAGGCAGAGTATAGCCTGCAGGCCGACCTGGGACTCGACTTTTCTTCGAGATACATATCAGCACAGGTGGCACTGTTTGCCAACCGCATCGACAACTATATTTTCACTCATCGTCTGAACCAAGTGATAGAAGAAGGTTACCTTACTTACGCTTATACGCAGGGCGATGCGCGGCTTTTGGGTTTTGAGGCCGGAGCTGACTTCCATCCCGTCCATTCAGTCCATTTCTCAAATACCTTCTCCTTTGTCGATGCGCGGCTGATGCATGCCAATGCCGACACCCGCTATCTGCCCTTTACGCCAGCCCCCTGCTGGGCATCGGAGCTGAAATGGGAACTCTACCACCATTCGCACCCCACAGTCAACCATCACCATACGACAGATGCTGCCCACCGCTCATTGTTCAACAACCTGTATGTGGCTGTGGGACTTGACTGCTATCTGAAGCAGACCCACATTTATCGTGCCGACAACACCGAGACCCCAACGCCGGGTTATGCATTGCTCAGCCTTTCTGCTGGTACCGACATCCAGGTGAAGGGCAGGAAAGTGGCTGAGTTGTATGTCGATGCCGACAATCTGTTGGACAAAGCCTATCAGAACCACCTGAGCCGGCTGAAATATGCCGACGACAATGTGATAACTGGCCGCAGTGGAGTTTTCAACATGGGGCGCAATATCACGTTCAAAGTTGTGGTACCTATTAATATCTGACTCGACTTCCGCAAGTAGGAAAACAGCCTGAAAGACCAAAAGCTTGCGGCTGCTGCCCCTCGGGGGCGCACTTGCGAAAAGGTGAATATATTATAAATATGAGCACAAATAGGGTGGGAATTCAATGTTTTTCATTATATTTGTGCTCAGATTTATGTATCTTGACAAAACAACTAAACAATCTACGACGATGAAAGTACTGATTTTGCAAGCTTCGCCACGTGCGAACGGCAACACCGCCTGGATGGCTGAAGAGTATAGAAAGGCTGCTGAGGCAGCAGGTCATGAGGTGACACTTGTGAATGTGTCGAAGAAGAAGATTGCAGGCTGCCTGGCTTGCGAGTATTGTCATAACAAGGGCAACGGGGCATGTATCCAGAAGGATGATATGCAGGAGCTCTATCCGCTGATGGCCGAGGCCGAGGCTTTGGTACTGGCTGCACCTATCTATTACTTCACGCTCAATGCTCAGATTCAGGCTCCCATCCAGCGAATGTACTGTGTAAACAGTCCTGCGAAGGTGAAGAAGATGGCCCTGCTCGTCTCTTCGTACTCTCCTGGGGTCTATGACGGAGCTACTGCCGAGTTCCGCGACATCTGCAACTACTGGAGTGCAGAGAACATGGGTGTAGTGACAGCAAAGATCGACGAGCAGAAAACGGAGGAAACCAAGCAGAAGTTGATTGACTTGGCCGGCAAGTTGTAATCCTGCAAGTTGTAATCCTGCAAGTTGTAATCCTGCAAGTTGTAATCCTATTTCCCTAGGAACTCGCTGGGCGTGAGTCCAGTCATCCGCTTGAATAGTCGGGTGAAATGGTGGGGGAAATCAAATCCAAGCAGGCGCGAGGTCTCGCTGATGTTGTGACCGTTCATCAGCAGGCTCTTGGCTTGGTTGATGACATAGTTATGGATATAGCCAATGGCCGTGCTGCCTGTGGCTTTGCGTACGATGTCGCCGAAGTAGCGTGGCGAATAGGCCAGTTCTGAGGCGCAGAAGGCGACAGTAGGCAGGCCGTCCGACAGTTGGCGGTTTTCGCGGAAATACTGCTGTAGCAGGTTGTGGAACCGTTTCAGCAGGTCGCTGCCGCTATGGTATTCTTCTGAAACCTGCCGCAGATAGATGCGGTTGCAGTATTCCAGTATCAGCCGAAGATAGGCTAACAGGATGTTTCGGAGCGAGGGTGAATCCTCGCTTCCCATCAGTTCTTGCCGCATCTGTGAAACCAACTGCGTGATGCAGAGCCACTCTTCAGGCTCCATCCTTAGCGAGTCGGTGAAGAAATAAGAGAAAAACTGGTAGTGATCTATCTGTCGTTCCAGCTCAGATCCGTGTAATAGCTCTGGCGACCACAACAGCACCCATCCGCTTAGGGAGATACGTTCGCCGTTGTCCTCCAGTCCGCCTATCTGTCCGGGCTCCACAGCAATAATCGATGCATCGCACACCTGCATGGTCTTCATGCCGTATGAGAGATTCTTAGGAAACTGGCGCTGGATAAAGAGCCCGTACACGCCGTAGTTGTTCAGACTGTGACGGAAGGGACCCAGTTCGTCGTAGTGTATAATGCTGATTAATGGGTGCAGCTCAGGTGCATCGACAAACCGCGCATAATCGTTAGGGGTGTTGATTTTCAGTATTTTCTTCATATTGATGGCAAAGATAATTAAAAAAGAAAAGAAAAAAGACTGAAAACAGAAAAATCTGCTGTGCCGCACGAAAAAACTCGCAATCTTGCTACAAGTTCAGGGCCTTGCACCTAGGACATCGCCCTGAGGGCAGCCGTAAGTTTTGGTCTTTCAGGCCGTTTCTTACTTGCGGAATTCGAGTAAAAATTTGCTTTCGAACTGCAACACTGCAACACTGCAACGCTGTTTGGTCTTTTGCTTTCGAACTGCAACACTGCAACAACTGCTCTGTGCGAAGACTGACAAATTGGCTTCTGCCCTTTCGGGGCGTTCACTCGCTTCAGCAGACGTTCTTTGCTGGGCTGTGCAGGGGTACGTAATCCCGATTGGGGGTATTACAGGGGGGCTTCGCTTAACCCACACGAGGACTGGCAGTGTGCGCACTTGTCTGCCAGCCCTCTTTTGGGTGTTTCCTGCTCTCTACAACACGATTGGTCCGTGACCCATGCACGAGGTGGTGCCGAGGGCAGTCAGGATGGCCGATGCAATCGATGCAATCAGCTGCACGATGAACTTAATGGTCTCTTTCTTGCTCATAGTAAGCCTCCTTTCGCGTAAAGGTTAGTCTCCGTCGGTGCCGGGGTTGTTCACCGGTGGCTCGTCGTTGTCTCCGTTCTGGGTGTTGCCGCCCGTGTTCTCAGGATCCTCCACGTTGCCGTCGTCGGCCGAGGTCACACGCTTCAGCACATTGCCCTCCTCGTCCAGGCAGGTGATCTGGATGGCGGTGTTCTTCAGCTCGTCCTTCACGTCGACGTTGGGGGTGAAGATGATGCGACGGGTAGTAATCAGGTTGGCCTTCACGTCCTCCAGGTCGGCCACAGCCTTGGAGCGGACGCCGAAGCGCATGGTTCCCAGACCGGGCAGTGGTACGCTGTGACCCTCGGTTGCCCACGTGCGGATCACCTCGCCTGCGGCATCCCAAGCCGCCTTGATCACACCTACAGAGATGCCGCTGTGGGTACTGGCCTCGCTGAACACCTTCTTCTCCTGGATGGGGGTGTAGAGGTCGGGACGCATCACGAACTTCTTCCCCGGGTTCTTACCGAGCTTCACTTCACGTCGCTGTGCAATTAGTTTAATAGCCATGATTCAAATTAGTTTTTAAATAGTTTGTAACATCGAGCCTTTTGGGCTTACGCCGTTCCCGTTTGGCGGGAGAAGCTCAAATGTAAATAATTTTGTTAACACTCTCGTTGTCGCCTTGTCCTGCTTCCTGAGGGTACTGTTAGGGGAACAATTGCTACTGTTTTTGCGCGCAATTTCTAGATCTAATTCTCGCAATTTTTGCCCTGAAGACCGCCTGTCCGCTATTTCAATTTGACGCTGCAAAGGTAAAAACTTTTGATTGCGGTTCACGAATACTTCGCAAGAAATTTTTCATTTTTCTGCGATTTTTTTTTCTGAATAAGTTGACTCGTTGCAGCGTTGACTATCATTGACCCTGCTGGCGCTCGGCAGAGTTCATGCAAGCCTGACTCTGCTCTCGCTGTTGCAGCGTTGCAGTGTTGCAGTGTTGCAGTTCTCCCAAAGGTATTCGCAGACCCTAAAAATACTTCTATATTTATATATATATAAATATATATATAAATATAGAGTTAATTGTTGACTTTTGCCTAAACCTATTTTGGAACTGCAACACTGCAACACTGCAACACATTTCGATGTGTTCTTCGGCGAACGGAAGGGTCTGCCAAATGGGTTTTATGTTTATGCTAAAGAACCAAAGTTTTTGAAACCTGGAAAGACGTGGACACGTAAAGACTGGTAGGTTCGTTATACCTTCCGATATACTTTCCCAACATTGGAATATACCCGATATACCATAGTGTGTATCGGGTTACTTTTTTCTCTTTATGCTAAGAAAAAAACGCTAATTTTGCATTGTCAACGAACGGAAACGGGACTTGACGATGCGGTCTTTGACATACTGATTACGAAATAGATTCTGGCTGCAATAAATTGTTTTGTTGTTGTAGTCATAACATCGGTGATGAATGCTCAGGGCATGTCATCGCTGGAGATAGCACAAGTGACTGGAAAGATGCATGAGGATGTGGTGAAAGCCATCCGAAACATGGAGCCAGCCTGGGTGAAGGTTAACGGGCGCAATTTTGCGCTTGTTGATTACAAGGACTCCAAGGGTGAGCTTCGCCCTTGTTACTCTCTCACGAAGACCGAGTGTCTTTACATCGCCACGAAGTTCAACGATGAGGCCCGCGCCAAGTTGGTGATTCGTTGGCAGCAGTTGGAGCAGGAGCGCATGATGCGGCAGGGCGTCAGGACACTGTTGATTACCGACCAAGATGTGATGTACGAGGCCGGCGCATCCGGATAAGAAAACAATAGCGTTGCAGTGTTGCAGTGTTGCAGTGTTGCAGTTCAAAAGTAAAAGAAGACAATAGCGTTGCAGTGTTGACTATCGTCGACCCTGCTGGCGCTCGGCAGAGTTCATGCAAGCATGACTCTGCTCTCGCTGTTGCAGCGTTGCAGTGTTGCAGTTCAAAAGCAAAGACGCGCTTTCTAGAAATGACAGGTACCAGTCTTTTGTCATACGACCTCAAGCCCAATCTCATCATTTAGGAATCTTGAATATCTGCGAAATTGGTATATAATCAGCCAATTTATGTGTACCTTGTTCTGTAAATTGTTTGTATCTTTGCACTCGATTTAATGGTGTAACGGCGAAGTCTGGTAGTGCCAGGTACAAAGAACGGGTTTTCTGCGTTTGGCTTGCGTAGACTTAGCAACATGATTTTTAAAAACGAACAAACATGAAACAGTTTATTTTGCTTTTAGCATCGATACTGCTCAGTTGCTGTTCTTCGGACAGCGAGGTGATGGCAGAAGTGCCCTCCCCAATGGGAGGAACCGAAGGGGAACAAGGCAAGACGTTGGTGGTGTACTACAGTTACACAGGCAACAGCCGCGAGATTGTGACGACACTGACAACTCAGATTCAGGCTGACGTGCTCGAGATCCAACCCGCCGAGAAGGGACTGAAGTACGATGCCAACAACTATGCGCTGGGTACTCAGCTGCTGAACGCCATCAAGGCTAATCCCAATGATGCCGCCAGCTATCCCGCCATCGACCCTGTGACCATATCACTCAGCGACTATCAGAACGTCATCATTGTAACGCCGCTGTGGTGGAGCCAGATGGCTGCCATCATGCAGACCTACCTGTTTCAGAATGCTCCGAAATTGGTAGGGAAACACATCGGTATGATTGTGTCGAGCCATTCGAGCGGTATCAGCGGTGTGGTGAGTGACGCCAATCGACTGTTGCCGGGGGCTACTTGGATGGGCGATGCGCTTTGGATTAACGCTGGCAATCATGCAAAACGTGCTTCGCTGATAGAGGAATGGCTTAAAACGCAGAATATGGCAAAAGAACCTACGAAGATGGAAAAAATGTATATCACCATTGGCGGGCAGACACAGAGTGTGACGCTTGAGGATAATGCCGCCACACGGGCACTTGTGGAAAAGCTGCAGCAGGCACCTGTCACCGTGACGCTCAACAGCAGCGGTGACTTCGAGATCTGGGGCGCACTGGGCTTTTCGCTGCCCGCGAGCAACGAGCAGACAACAGCCCAGCCCGGCGATGTCATCTTGTACAGCGGCAGCAACATCTGTCTGTTCTATGGATCGAACTCATGGAGTTATACCCGTTTGGGAAGGATTGACGGTTTGTCGGAAAGCGAACTGCATAAATTCCTCAGGGCAGGCGAAAGCAATATCAGCGTTACACTGTCGCTGCAGTCAGGAACGACTGGCCTTTCTCGCGCATCCTCATCCCCTGACCAGACTGCTTCGAAAGGAGAGGGGAGTGTTTACTCGCTGAATGGCCAGAAGGTCAGTCATCCTTCGAAAGGAATCTATATCAGAAATGGCAAAAAAGTGATGATATGAAGAAGTCTTTATTTATCGCAGTCCTGATGGGCGGAATGCTCGCGAGCTGCAATCATAGTAACAAACCAACTACAGACGAGAACATGAAAAAGGAATTGCAACTGACGCAGGAGTGGGACAAGGTGTTTCCACTGAGCGAGAAAGTAAACCACCGCAAGGTGACGTTTGAAACACAGTATGGACTGACGCTGGCAGCCGACCTTTATACGCCCAAGGAAGCAGAAGGGAAAATGGCAGCGATAGCCGTCTCGGGTCCCTTCGGCGCAACCAAGGAGCAGTCGAGCGGTCTCTATGCCATGCGGATGGCGGAACGTGGCTTTGTGGCACTGGCCTTTGACCCGTCTTATACTGGTGAAAGCAGCGGAGAACCCCGTCGAACGGCCTCGCCTGATATCAACACAGAGGACTTCATGGCTGCTGTGGATTTCCTGTCGAAGCAGGAGAATGTGGATGCCAGCCGCATAGGCATCATCGGCATTTGCGGTTGGGGTGGTATCGCCCTCAATGCTGCCGCTGCCGATACGCGCATCAAGGCCACCGTCGCCTCAACGATGTACGACATGACCCGTGTCAGTGGTAACGGTTACTTCGACAGCGAGGACAAGGAGGAGTCGCGCTATGCTGCCCGTGAAGCATTGGCCAAGCAGCGTTCTGCCGACCCCCAGGCGATGGCTGGCGGTGTTGTTGACCCGCTGCCCGACGATGCTCCAGAGTTTGTCAAGGACTATTACGACTATTACAAGACCCAGCGAGGCTATCACCAGCGCAGCGGCAATTCAAACGACGGTTGGCGTGTCATAGGTACGCAAGCATACGCCAACGCCCGTTTCCTCTACTATATCAACGAGATACGTTCTGCCGTCCTCGTGATGCATGGTGAGAAGGCCCATTCGCGCTACTTCGGCGAAGCTGCCTTCCACTATATGGTAGACGGAAAGGCTAAAGGATACAATGTTGTAGGCAACCCCAATCCTCATCCTGAGAACAAGCAGTTGCTCATCATACCCGGAGCCACGCATTGCGACCTCTACGACGGAGGTTACACGGAACAGGCAGGGAAGGGCGAACAGAAGAACATGATACCCTGGGACACGCTGGCAGGGTTCTTCGCTCAGTATTTGCATGAATCCAATCGGGATTAAGAGAGGGCTCGGACAGGCATGCATGGGCATCATGAATTGTGCTGTCCCGCTCTCAAAATGAATGGATGGAGTCAGTTTCAGATGAAAAAAAGTGATAAACAGCAGTGATATGTCACCAAATTTGTGTATCTTTGCACATTGTTTGTGAAAAAATCATGAAAATCAAGGAAATGAAACAACTGAAACAACTGAAACTATGGATGCTGGCCACCATCCTGATGCTCTGCGGCCTTTCTGTTCTTACTTCGTGTACATTTGAAGATGTTCCTGTAATTGTTCCGGAGGACGAGTTTGAGGCCCGTCTCCAGCAGATGACCCTGCGCGAAAAGGTGGGACAGCTGTTTTACATCCGCCCAGAGTCGCTCGATCCCACCATCAAGGGGGACTTAGCTGCCGTCTCGTTGCAGGAAGTGAACAGCAGGATGCGCATCCAGAACGAGCACTATCCCGTCGGCGGGATTATTCTTTATGCTCATAACATTAAGGACGAGGAGCAGCTGAAGCAGTTCATTCTGCAGATACGCAGCCTGAAAGGCGCACCTCTGCTCTGCATCGACGAGGAGGGCGGTCGTGTGGCTCGTATAGGACGGAACAGCAACTTCAACGTGAAGACCTACGAGTCGATGGGTGCCATAGGTGCTACAGGTGACCCTTTCAATGCCTACGAGTGCGGCAACACCATCGGAACCTACCTGAAGCGCTATGGCTTCGACATCGACTTCGCACCTGTGGCTGATGTGAATACCAATCCCGATAATATCGTGATTGGTGCCCGTGCCTTCAGCGACGATCCTTTGGTGGCAGCTCCGATGGTTACCAGTTACTTACAGGGGTTGAAAGACGCAGGTATTACAGGCTGCATCAAGCATTTCCCAGGTCACGGCGACACCAAGGCCGATACCCACTTCGGGTATGCCAGTTCGAAGAAGACCTGGGCTGAGATGCTGAGTTGCGAGATGGTGACCTTTATGGCAGGCATTAATTGGGGGTGCAAGCTGATTATGACGGCTCATATCTCGGCACCCAACGTGACTGGGTCGGACATCCCCTCGACTATGTCGTCAGTCATCCTGCAGGACAAGCTGCGCGGAGAACTGGGCTATCAGAACATTATTGTAACCGATGCTATGGAGATGGGAGCCATCACCCAGCAATATAGCAATACCGAAGCCGCCGTGGGCTGCATCAAGGCCGGTGTGGACATTGTGCTGGGTCCGCAGAACTTCACAGAGGCATTCGATGCCGTTGTGGCAGCCGTAAACAACGGAACCCTCAGCGAGGAACGCATCAACCAGAGTGTGCGCAGGATTCTGAAACTAAAGCAAAGCATCAGATGATCACGGCTGCAGATATGGGCAAGGAAGCAACGCATAGAATACTCTTCGTATGTCACGGAAACATCTGTCGGAGCCCGATGGCTGAGTTCGTGATGAAGGACCTGGTGAAGAAAGAAGGGCTGGAGGACTCTTTCGTGATAGAGTCGGCGGCAACATCTACAGAGGAGATCGGCAACAAGGTCTATCCCCCTGCCCAGCGAAAACTGGCTGAGCATGATATAGTGTGTCACGGCAAAACGGCACGTCAGATGACCCGCTCGGATTATCATCGTTATGACCTGTTGATAGGTATGGACTCCTGGAACATCCGCAATATGCAAAGAATCTGTGGTGGTGACCCGGAGGGAAAGATGGCAAAGCTGCTGGATTTCACTAGCCGTCCCGGCGATGTGGCCGACCCTTGGTATACAGGCGACTTCGAAGCCACTTGGTGCGATGTGTTGGAAGGGTGCCAGGGACTGTTGGTCACGTTTACCGGGCAGTGAAACCGGAAGAAAGTCGAATAATAAGAAGAGAAAGCGTTGCAGTTGTTGACTGCCGTCGACCCTGCTGGCGCTCGGCAGAGTTCATGCAAGCCAGACTCTGCTCTCGCTGTTGCAGTGTTGCAGTGTTGCAGTTCAAAAGTAATTTTATACTCGATTACCGCAAGTAAGAAAACGTCCTGAAAAGGTCAAAAACTCACAGTTGCTGCCCCTTCAGGGCGCACTTGTGAAAGTTGAACTGATAAAAAACGGCTTCTCCTTCGTGTTGTATGAGAAATATTTCGGGAAAAGTTTGGAGGTTTCAGGAAATGTTTGTACCTTTGCAGCCCGAAATTAGCATGTCGCTGAGCAAATGACTCTTTAGCGGCTGCAGAAAATAGTAAAATAAGTAATAATTTAAAAGGTTTAAAAAGACAATGAGTCAGAAAATTCGTATCAAGCTGAAGAGCTACGACCACAAATTGGTCGACAAGTCAGCCGAGAAGATTGTGAAGGCCGTGAAGGCTACCGGTGCTATTGTTAGCGGTCCTATCCCCCTTCCCACACACAAGCGTATCTACACCGTCAACCGCTCTACTTTCGTCAATAAGAAGGCTCGTGAGCAGTTCCAGCTGTCAGACTTCAAGCGTCTGATTGACATCTACAGTTCAACTGCCAAGACCGTTGACGCTCTGATGAAGCTCGAACTCCCCAGCGGCGTTGAGGTTGAAATCAAGGTATAGGTGAATGACAATTGATAATTGATTATAGAAAGCGCATCCGATATGTTTCGGGTGCGCATTTTTTTTATGTTCTGGGTGGGTGGGGGAGTTACAGCTGTCGTAGCGCCATTTCGTAGAACAATCCTTTGCGTGCCATCAGCTCTTCATATGTCCCCTCTTCGGCTATGCTGCCCTTGTCGAGCACGATGATGCGGTCGCAATGGCGGATGGTAGAGAGCCGGTGGGCAATGACCACACGGGTGCACATCAGTTGACCAAGATTGTCGGAGACGGCTTTCTGGGAAAGGTTGTCAAGCGCACTTGTCGCCTCGTCGAAGAAGATGATGTCGGGCTTGGAGATCAGCGCACGTGCAATGAGGATGCGTTGCTTCTGGCCGCCGCTGAATCCGCTGCCAGCCTCAGAGATGACGGTGTGAAGTCCCATAGGCATACGGCGCACATCGTCCTCGAGGCTCGCCATTCGCAGTGCCTCCCAAGCATCGTCGTGCGTTGCCCAGGGTGCAGTGACGGTGATGTTCTGGAACAGGTTGCCGGTGAACAGGTTGCCGCTTTGCAGGCAGCAGCCTATCTTACGGCGAAGCGAGGTCTTGTCAATCTTTGCCAGGTCGTAGTTGTCGTAGTAGATGCCGCCTGTCTGTGGCTTCTCAAAGCCCAGCATGAGGCGCATGAGAGTGGACTTGCCACAACCAGACTTGCCCGCGATGCCCACGTATTCGCCGGGTTCTATGCGCAGCGACAGATTGTCGAGAATGAGCGGTCCGTCCTCTTCATAGCGGAACGACAGCCCCGATATTTCAATGCCTCCGAACAGGTCTTCCACCTGGGGCGCCTTGTCCTCCATCTCGGGAACAGCATCAAGAATGGGCTTGACACTTTTGAGCAGAGGCTTTATCTGTGCCAGGCTGGGTATTACGCCACTGATCTGTGCCAGCGAGGCCGTGATCATACCGAATGCCGAGCTGAAGGCAATGAAATCGGAGGTGGAGACACCGTTGGAAAGTGTTGACCAGAAGATGAGCATGGTGCCCCCGATGCCCAGAAGAGCACTCAGGGCTGAATAGAGCCGTCCCTTGAAGGCGGGGTTGTAAAGAAAGCGTGCCGTGCGTCCGTAGTGGTCGAGCCATCGGGTGAACGCGCGGTTCTCTGATCCCGTGAGCTTCAGCTTCTGGATGCCGGCAAACATATTGTACTCCAGTCCGCTGAGCCGGGCCGCCCGTTCGGTGTATTTCTCCCTGACGGCTACGGTGCGGTGGTAACTCAGCAGAAGTACCGTCACTTGGGCAGCGATGATGGCCAATGCAGGTAACAGCAGGCTGCCGCCGTAGATGTAGACCTGGACCAGGTAGACAATGCTGAGAGCGGCAGACAGCAATGCACCCACAGTGGCTTCGTTGACCAGCGAGGTGAGGGTGGCTATGCTGTTGATCTTGGCAGTGAGCTCGCCACTGGCGTTTTTGGAGAAGAACGTAGGGCTGAGCAGGAACATCCGTGCCATAACAGCATTCTGTGTGTGCAGCTCTACTATGTTCTGGATCCTAAGGATATAGAGGTTGCGTGTAAAGGTGAGCAGCACTGTGCCTACAGTTGCTCCGATGAGCAGTCCGGTAATGGGAAGCAGGTCGGCAGCTTCGCCAGTAGGTATGACGGTGTCGAAGATGAGTTTGTTGGCCATAGGAGTGAACATGCCAAGCAATACAACGACGAGCGCACATGCCACGAGAAGCAGGGTGTTGGGACCGGAGACGACATTCCACGAAAAGGCGATGAGATCCCTTAGCCTGAGGGCTCTCAAGGGTAATGCTTTGGTGAACGTTATAGCAGAAGGTTTCAGTTCCTCGACCATCTCACGGTTGCCTATTCTTCGTATAGAGCCGTCTTGTTGCCGATACTGGTAGCCCAGTCCGGTAGCCGTTGGAGTGAGTGCCACAAGCCGCCCGTCTTTGGCATAGCCCAGGAGCGGACCGACGCACTCCCGCCACCATTCACCCGTCAGTTGTATGTCACGCATCATGATGCCCCGGGGGCGCAGGATGCCTGTGAGCTGCTCTTCTGGAGTGAGCAGGTCATCATCCTCCAGCTCGTAGTCGGTAATGCCGAGTTCTTCAAGCACCTGACGCAGTGCGCTTTTGTCGGTCTGAGGTATGGCGTGCTTACGCTGCTGCAGGCCGAGGCGCTCGTTGGTTTTCTCGTTGACCTCGTTGAGTGCGGCTTTTTCTGCTGCCCGTCGCTTATTGATCTGGTTGATATATACTGCCATAGCTATTCACTCTTCATCAGGTTCCTGTACATGCCCTCCTGCCCGATAAGCTCTTGGTGTGTGCCGCGCTGTATGATTTTCCCCTGGTCTATGACGATGATTTCGTCACAGTCGCGGATGGTGGAGAGGCGGTGAGCCACGAATATCCGTGTCGGCCCCATGCGCCGTATACGTTGCATGACCTCGTCCTCAGTCTTCGGGTCGAGTGCACTTGTTGCCTCGTCCATTATGAGAATGACTGGTTCCCTGGCCAGTGCGGTTGCAATCTCCATACGTTGTCTCTGACCTCCGGAGAAGTTCTGCCCCCCTTTGACAATCTTGGTGGCAAAGCCCTCTGGTCGGCTGGTGATGTCGGCACGTATCTGTGCGTCGTTGCAGGCCATCATCATGGTGAAGTCTTCGATGGAAGGGTCCCACATCCTGATGTTCTGTGCTACGGTGTCATCGAAGAGCACCACGTTCTGGTCGATGACGGCAACCGAGTTTGTCAGTTCCTCGTTTGAGATGGTCTCAATGGGTCTTCCGTCGAAAAGTATCTCTCCGCTCCAGGGTGTATAGAGTCCTGCAATGAGTTTAGCCAGTGTGCTTTTCCCGCAGCCCGACGGCCCTACGAAAGCCACACTATGGCCAGGTTCTATTTTCAGGTTGAAGTCCTCGATGAGTGGAGGTTGGAGTGGTGAGTATCCAAAAGTGACGTGTGCCAGCTCCAGCTGGCCGCCGAGTTTCCCACTGACCAGATGCGGGTGGACATCGGTGTGAGTCAAGTCCCGTCGGTCTTCGTGGTATTTCATCACGTCTTCCACACGTTCCATCTGGCTTCTCATCTCAATGATGGTCCGTGAGCCGTTCACGATGGCGTTGACCGGTTCGAGGAATGAGCCCATGAATCCCTGGAAGGCCATGAGCATGCCCACCGTTAATTCCCCTTCGAGTATGAGGAAGGAACCAAGCACCAGTACCGCCATATTCACCAGTCCGTTGGCCAGAACAGGGAGCAATGCCATTCTCAGCTGGGCTTCTGTGGCATTGCCGTTCATGTTGAATTTATGTGCCCAAAGTCCGCTCCAGTATTTGAAGAAACCCGTCTCTGCACCTGCTGCCTTAATGCTTTCCATATTGTCGATGCACGAGACTGTTGTCGAGAAGTACAGTCCCTCGCTCTGCTCCATCGATCGGATGAGGTTGATGCGCTGTGTGGAGTAGTGATGTACGAGAGTGAGGTTGATGGCTGCTGCCACCACACCTATTAATGACAGCCACGGTGAGTAGCTGATCATCAGCATCAGGTAGAGTGTCAGCAGGCTGATGTTGATGACCTGTGGGGCAAGCACTTCCACCAGTGTGTGGGTGATGGTCTCGTTGAGGTGCATACGTTGCTGCAGGTCGCCGATGTTACGCATGTTGAAGAACGAAATAGGGAGGTGGAGCACATGGAGCAGATACTCTTTGTTGCCTTTCAGTGCCAACGCCCCCGCCACCCGTTTTGCGTAGCGGCTTTTCAATAGTATAGCCAGGAATTGATAGATGGCCAATGCGCCCATTCCTGTGAAGAAATAGGGCATCCAGTCGCGGTTTCTTCCCGACAGAATCTCGTCGAGGAAAATGCGGGTGAACAGCGGGGTGATCAATGCAACGAACGCCCCCATCAGAGCGAAGGTAAATGTCAGCCAGAATGCTTCTCCTGCCCCGCTCAGGTTTTTACGCACGTACGACAGTATGCTGGTCTGCTCGCCGCTGGGACAAAACTGCTCTGTGGGTTTGAATGTCAGACAGACTCCGGTAAACTGTTTCCGGAACTGCTCCATCGGCCACTTGATCACACCAGTGCTGGGGTCGTTCAGACAGGCATTTCCCTTGCTGTCGAAACCTCGGAACACAACGAAATGCCGGAAGTTCCAATGGATGATGGCGGGCTGCATGCCTTCGAGTGCCTCTGCCGCCATACTCTCACGATGGGCTTCTAACCCGTAGTTGTGCGCAGCCCGTAGTATGTGCTCTGAAGTGGAGCCGTCACGGCTCACCCCACAGGCCGTGCGAACCTCCTCCAAGGGAAGCCATTTGCCATAATAGGCCAGAATCATTGTGAGTGATGCTGCTCCGCATTCTACGGACTCCATCTGCATCACCATCGGCACCTTTGCTACCTTTTTCCTGCTCATCACATCCCCTCCACACTCTCAGCAGTGTTTTCAACGGCTCCTATCAGCACGCGCCAAACGGGTTTCTTCTGAGTGACAATCTGAATGTTGCATCGTGTACCATTGACTATTTCCACCCCCTGGCTTTTCTTTCGGCTCCATATCAGACTGCCGTTCTGCTGGTCGAGCACCACCCGTACCTCATACATGGCTTGCCCGTCGGGAATGAATGCAGCCAAGGGCTCAAGCTTCAGACGTCTCACTATCTCCTGACGGTTTGTGGGTAGATGCTCTATGCCCACTACCCGTCCGTAAGCGTAACCCCAGTCTTCACGCTCCATGTTGGCTGGTGTGGCCTGTACCTGTTGCCCGGTCTTCAGTCTTGTCAGATCGTCATAGGTCACGTAGCACAGCATCTCGCGGTTGGCATTCTGTCTTGACTGGTTCAGTAGCCAGGCTGTGGGTTCTCCGACTTTGAGTTCTGTGCCAAGGGGTAGGGTGGAGATGACCACTCCGTTGCAGGTGGCTGTAACTACAGCAGTGTCTGGGGTGTGACGCAGTTCTACTATAGGTGTGCCAGGAACAACGGCTGTTCCGTTGCTTACAAGGCAGCGTGATATGATTCCATCCTGTGGTGTGGAGACAGGTATTGCCTCGCCAAATGGAAAGACGATGCCCTGAGTGGTTACCTTGTAGTTGATGGTGCCGAATATACACCAATAGACCACCACAGCCATCATGGCAACCATTGCTCCGAGCACAACCCTCACTTTAGGCGATGCCACTCGTGCCATCTCCTCGGCTTCGCTGTGTTCGTCCAGCGCCTCAAGTGCTTCCTTGTTGAATAATACAGCCACTTTGTCTTTTATCTTTCAATTTTGATATAGCGTGTGAATCCGATCATTCTCAGGACGTTGAATATTTCCTCGCAAACGTTGGTGATCTTCATTTGTCCGCTGAGACTTCGCACGCTTCGCATGGTTGACTGAATGACACGCAACCCAGAACTGGCCAGATAGTTCAGTTCTGTGCAGTCAATCTCCAGGTCAACACCTTTCTCAAGTACAGGCTGTAGGTCAGCTTCAAACTGTGCAGCGTTCAGCGTGTCGATACGCTCTCCTGTCATGATGATGGTCTTTCCATCCTTTTTGATGATTTTTGTCATACGAATTAAAACATGGTCAGTGAATAGTGACCGCAAAGATATTGATTTTTTGCGAAACAGACAAGTAATTAAAAGAAAAAGTGTATCTTTGCAAGCAAAAAGCCTGCAGGCAGCAGGCTGTAACAGTTGAGCGGATGAGAAAGACGGTACTTATGATGCTCGCCCTAATAGCGAACCTGTTGGCTTTGGGTCAGGGGCGGACAGACTTGGAAGCGCTTTATCGACAGATCGATGAGGCCATAGCTGAGTCTCCTCGTTATGTGGCTCAGCGTGAAGCCAGAATTACTTCAGCCCGTCGTGCCTACGAACTAGCCGACGATCAGCAGAAGTACGAAGCGGGCTTTCGGCTTTATGAGCTGTATCGTCCATTTGTGAGCGATTCTGCCATCTTTTTCCTCCGCGAGTGCATCGACCTGGCTGAGCAGCAAGGCGACCACGCTGCCTCCGTACGTTGCCGTTCCCTGCTGGCCATCCGCTGTTCCAACATCGGTCTGTACGATGAGGCGTTGAACATTCTCGACTCTATCCGTCTGGGCAGTGGACTTGACAGCACTGTCCTAGGTACCTATTATGAGGCCTATAACAATGCCTATGGCGAACTTGCCTACTACACCCGGCTTGACGATATGCGCCGACGCTATCAGGAGCAGGAGCAACGTTACAAACAGCTTATGTTCTCGTGTCTGCCACCTACCAGCGAATCGTGTCTGTTGCGTCGTGAGCAGGCAGCCCAGGCAGAGGGAAGGCTAAAGGAGTCGATGGCCATCAACGACGAATGGATGAAGACTGTGGAACAGGGAAGCCACCCCTACGCGCTGGTGGCCCTCTACCGCTATATAGAATACAAACTGCAGCGTGACACCACCCAGATGATGTATTGGCTCACAGAGTCGGTACTCGCCGACATCCGCAATGCTGCTATGGATCAGGGTTCCATGTGGGAACTTGCCAACGAGCTGATGCAAATTGGCGACGTAGACCGTGCCTCTCACTACATCAGCTATACCAGTGACTGTGCCAACCGTTACGGTTCTCGTCAGCGCAACTGGCAGATCGCTCCGCTCTTGTCGCATATTGCCAGCGAGTATAAACAGCAGAGCCAGCGCACCACTTCACAACTGTGGGTGACACTTGCCGTCATCAGCATCCTGGCTCTTTTGTTGCTGGGCGCCTTCTTCTTTGTCCGTCGGCGCAATACGCAGCTGCATGCTGCCCGTAACGAGCTCAGAGCCTCCAACTCTCAGTTGTCAATACTCAATTCTCAATTGTCAATACAGAAAGACGAACTGGCTACTCTCAATTCACAGTTGTCACTTGTCAATTCCCAACTCACTGAGAGCAACCGTGTAAAAGAGGAATATATAGGCCGCTTCATGAGCCTCTGTTCACAGTATATTGATAAACTCGACAACTATCGCAAGATGGTTAACAAGAAGATGAAGAACAAGGAACTCGACGAATTGTTCCAAATGTCGAAGTCAACCGAGTTGAAAGAAAAAGAACTGGATGAACTCTACGAGAACTTTGATCATGTGTTCCTGCACCTTTTCCCGAACTTCATTGACGATTTCAATGCCTTGCTCCAGCCGGAGATGCAGATACACCCGAAGGTAGAAAACCGGCTCACTACCGATATCCGCATCTTTGCCTTGATACGTCTGGGGTTTGAAGATTCGTCAAAGATTGCTGAATTCCTTCACTATTCCGTGAATACTATCTATAATTACCGGGCACGCATTAAAAACGGAGCTTTGGGTAACCGTGAACAGTTCGAAAAACAAGTAAAAGAACTGTGAAAACGCGCTGCTCAAAGATTGAAGAATCATGAAGTGAGTACTCTTTTTTTCATCTGACGTTCCTCTTGCTTGAATCGTGCCGCTCACTTGCTAGATGAATGCCGTTCACTTACTAGATGAATGCCGTTCACTTACTAGATGAATGCCGTTCACTTACTAGATGAGTGCCGTTCACTTACTAGGTGAATGCCGTTCACTTACTAGGTGAATGCCGTTCACTTACTAGATGAATGACGTTCACTTACTAGAAGAGTCGTTCGCCTGCTTGGATCGTGCCACTCTCTTGCTTGAATCTCAGCTCGCTTTTGTTGGAGTTATTAATGAAATGATCATTAACTAAAAGACTTAACGCAAGGCAAAGATTCTAAAGAAATGCAACACAAAGTACTTAAATTGTAAAACTTACACCTCTATATTACGTCCACTCTTTTATAGATACCTATTTGTTATAACTATTTGATAATAAGGAACAAACAATTTGTTTGGAATGTCAAATATCCACTTTTTCGGCTCATGTCGTTGAAGTGTGTTTCTTTTTTTCATAATTTTGCACCGGAAAACCATTCTGAGGCCAGACTGCCTTAAAGAATAAAAGAAATGAATAAGTAATCAATAAATGAATATTAATTATTAACTGACAAAGTATGAAAAAAAGCAGGTATCTATGGTTGTTATTGGCACTGTTTGTGTCGATGGCTACAAAAGCCCAAGGCATCTTGGGAACTGTGACAGACGATTCAGGGGAGCCCATCATTGGAGCTTCCGTCGTCGAAAAAGGTAATCCTCAGAACGGAGCCATAACCGACTTCGAAGGTAATTTCACCATCAAGGTGAGTGAGGGGACACCTATTATTATTTCTTATATAGGCTATGTCACTCAGGAACTGAAGGCTTCCAAAGGCATGAAAGTCGTGCTGAAAGAGGATGCCCAGACCTTGCAGGACGTAGTGGTCATTGGTTACGGCGTTCAGAAGAAGAGTGTCGTGACGGCTTCTATTGCGAAAGTTTCTTCCGATGATCTCGAAGGTAAGACTCGGCTACGTGCTGAGGATGCCCTGAAGGGTATGGCTGCCGGTGTGAATGTTACCTCGGCTTCTGGCCAACCCGGTTCAAAGTCTCTCATTCGCATTCGCGGTATCGGTACCATCAATGACTCTGAACCTCTTTACATTATTGATGGTATGCCTACCAACCAGGATGGTATGGAGAGCGTGAACCCCGAGGACATCGAGTCTATCGAAGTGCTGAAGGATGCTGCCTCAGGTGCTATCTATGGCGCACGCGCTGCCAACGGTGTGATTCTCGTCACCACGAAAAAGGGTAAGATGGGCAAGGCACAGATTAACTATAATTTCTCTACCGGCTGGCAGTCTGCTTGGAAGAAACGTGACGTCACAGGTGCCACCGACTACGCCATCCTTCAGAATGAGCGCAAAGTAGAGAATGGAATGGCTCCCACCTTTATGGATCCTTACAACATCATCGATGCCAACGGCGAAAAGGTCACCGGCTTTGGCACCAATTGGCAGGATCTGCTCTTCAATGACAATGCCCCCATCACCCAGCACGATGTCAGCATCAGCGGAGCATCAGAGAAGGGCAACTACTATCTCTCGCTGGGTTATTTCTCGCAAGAGGGTATTGTGGGCGGCAACTACGGCCAGTCGAACTACGACCGTCTGACCATCCGCTCGAACAATAACTATACCCTGTTTGATGCTTCTAAGGAGCGCTCGTTCCTGAACAAACTCGATTTGGGCGCAAACCTTTCTTATATGCGTGTGCACAACACAGGCATCGATGCCAACTCTACATGGGGCTCACCCCTCGGTTCTGCGCTCTATCTGGCTCCCACGTTGCCTGTCACACTACGCGGTGGTTACGATGAGAACGGAAGGGCATACATTGGCCAGCGCATGATTGACCAATATCCCCAATACGACATGTATGTGGATGCCAACGGCAATCCCTATACCGTGCCTAACTTCATCGGCAGCTATCAGGAACAGAACAACCCGATCGCAATGATGCAGGGCAATCCGAGCAAGAACTGGAGTCACAAGTTCATGCCAAAGTTCTCGATCGACCTCCAATTGTGGGACACTCTGAAGTATCATTTCACTTACAGTGCAGAACTCTCTTTCTGGGGATATAACGCTGCAACGCTGCAGAAGTTCTATCTCTCGGGCAATAACAATGCCGACCATACTTCGGCCACAGCCTACAAGGGCAACAACTCCACTTGGCAGGTGGAGAATACACTGACCTACGACAAGCAGTTTGGCAAGCACAGCATCGGAGTGGTGCTCGGACAGAGTGCCTTGAAGTCGAAGGGCGACGAGTTGGGCGGTTCTCACTGGAATCTGGTGAACCCCGGCAAACCCTCTCTTAACTACACCACAGGCGGCGACCTGGAACTGACCACCGATGCTGATGGCAAAGTGACTGGTGCCAAGAGCCTCGTCGGAGCATGGGGAGCTCCCTACGTGGAGCACCGTCTGAGCTCGCTCTTCGGACGTGTGAGCTACAACTACGACGAGCGCTACATGCTACAGGCAACGGTGCGCCGCGATGGTAGTTCTCGTTTCGGATCGAACAAGAAATACGGAACATTCCCTTCTGTATCAGTGGGTTGGAACATCATGAACGAGGAGTTCATGGAACAGCAGCGCGACTGGCTGTCAAACCTGAAACTGCGTGCCAGCTGGGGTAAGAATGGTATCGACAATATTCCCGACTTCCGTTTCAGCACCCAGACTACGACTGGTGGCAACAATAACTACTACTACGGAAAGCAGGCCGCTATGGTCTATGGTTCAAAGTCCGATCATCTGGCCAACGAAGACCTGCGTTGGGAAGAGAGCGAGCAGACCGACCTCGGCCTTGACTTCGGATTCTTCAACAATCAGTTGACTTTTAGTGTTGACTACTATGTGAAGAAGACCAACGGCATGATTATCCAGACTCCGATTCCCAGCTATGTGGGTGAGGAAAAACCCTATGCCAACGTAGGTGACATGAAGAACTCGGGTTGGGAATTTGAACTGGGATACAAGTGGCACATCAGCGATGCCAACTTCTCAGTAAAAGGCAATGCTGCCTATCTGAAGAACGAACTGAAGAATCTTGGTAACGACACCGGTTTCCTGAACTATGGCATTTCGCAATTCAGCGATGGAGGCACACGCGCTGAGAACGGACAGCCCTTCCCCTTCTTCTATGGTTACAAGACCAACGGCATCTTCCAGAACATAGCCGAGGTGAATGCTTACACCAATGCCAACGGTGGGCTCATCCAGCCTGAGGCTCAACCTGGCGACTTCCGCTTCGTCGATATGGATGGCGACGGACAGATCACCAGCGACGACCGTACCAACATCGGTAACGGCGTGCCCACGTGGACCTTTGGTCTCACCTTTAACGCTGAGTGGAAAGGCTTTGACCTGGGTGTCTTCTTCCAGGGTGTCAGCGGCGCCGATGTATTTGATGCGACTTATCGTCAGGACATCGAGTCGGCCAATTATCCCACTTGGGTGCTGCAACGCTGGACGGGTGAGGGAACCTCGAACACCGTGCCTACGCTGGGTAACTCGAAGAACTGGGTGGTCAGCGACATGTACATCCAAGACGGCAGCTACTTGCGTCTGAAGAACCTTACGCTGGGCTACACGCTGCCTCGCATGCTGACTCAGAAGATAGGCATCAACCGCCTGCGTATCTACGGACGTGCCGAGAACCTCATCACCTGGACCAAGTACTGGGGCTTCGATCCTGAAATCGGTTCGAGCGTCACCTCTATGGGCGTTGACTACGGAGTCTATCCGCAGGCCCGTACCTACACTATCGGATTAAATGTCTCTTTGTAGTTAATTAAAGAATAGAAAAATTGAAGATTATGATTACCTCAAACATAAAGAACTTTGCCGTCAGCTGTCTCGTATGCTGCGGCACCGCCGCAGTCCTCACTGCCTGCAGCGATGATTTCCTGGAAGTGACAAAGCCCGACGGCGAACCTCTGGAAGAATATTATGTCAATGAAACAACCCTCAACGAGGCGCTCACTTCGGCATACGCTCCTCTGCACTGGCCCGACTGGGACAATGTGGCCTACAATGACCTGACTGTTGACGCCGAAATTATGGGTGATGACTTCTGGGTGGGCGGCTCCAGCAATACCGACAACCAGCACTGGCACCGTCTTTTCAACTTCGAAGCAGATGGCAACAATACCCTTGGCACTCTTTGGGGTGACTTCTATAGCGGAATCAAGCGCTGCAACGATGCTATCAAGTATGCTTCATGGGGCAAGGCCAGCGAGAGCTTCTGCCGCTCTATGGAGATGCAGGCCCGCCTGCTTCGCGTGTACTATTATAATATTCTTTGGCACTTCTATGGTAATGTGCCCTTCTATCTGGAAAACCTGAGTGTCCCTTACACAGCTCCTCAGATCACTGCTGACGAAATCTATGACCTCCTGTTGCCCGAACTGGAGGAGATTATCGCCTCGAAGGTTCTGCCTCTGCGCTGGGGTGACGCTGAAGCCGGTCGAGTGAGCCAGGCTATGGCCTACATGCTCTATGCCGAGATGGTGATGTACCAGAACGACTCAGCCCGCTATCCGCAGGCTCTTGCCTACATGAAGGAGCTCATTGCCAGCAGCGACTACGAGTTGAACCCCGACTTTGCCAACATCTGGCAAGAGAGCGGCGAGTGGTGCAAGGAGAGTATCTTTGAGATCAACTACAACGACGACCAGGCTCAGCGCGATTGGGGCTGGGCAGCTCTGAACGCCGGTGGAAGCGTATTCCCTACGCTCTGCTCACCCAACTCATGGCCTGGCGGCGACGGCTGGGACACTGGTAACGACGGCTGGGGCTTCCTGCCTGTCCGTGTAGAGACCTACAATATGTATGCAGATGGCGACGTGCGCCGTGATGCTACTATCTGGGACGTTCGTGGCTACAGCTATACAGAGCGCTATCAGGATACTCACCTTTGGCACGGCAAATATCGCCCGCAGTCAGCCAACAATGTGGACTGCCCCACCTCGAAGAACCTGAATTACAACAACAACAAGCGTATCTATCGCTATGCTGAGACCCTGCTCAATGCTGCTGAGCTGCTGTTGCAGACGGGTGGCAGTGCCAGTGAGGCTGCTGGCTACGTCAGTCAGGTGCGCCAGCGTGCAGGACTCGCTGCCGTCAGCAGCGTCACCATCGACGACATCTTCACTGAGCGTCATCTGGAGTTCTGCGGCGAGGGCAAGCGTTACTTCGACCTCGTGCGTGCTGAGGGAATCAGTGGTGCTACGCAGAAGGCCAGCACCGTACTCGTTCCCGACAACTACGGCTATCGCACTAACTCTTGGACACCTTCCAAGAAGCATATTCCCCTGTCACAGTCTGAGCTTGATGCTGATCCCAGCCTGAAGCAGAATAATTATTAATACGACCACGAATTTAACGAATTGAACGAATTATGAAAACCAAGATATATCATCGACTTCTGATAGGTTTATCATTTGTCATTTGTCATTTATCATTTAGCGTAGCGCTGACCTCCTGCTCGCCTGAAAGTTTCGACGGCGCTGATCCGAAAGGTCTTCCCACGATGGATGGTGTAGACTTCAACCTCTCCGTCGATCAGGAGACAAATCAGATGGTAGCCACCTGCACGCCTGCAGCAGGCACCTACCCTGTATGGATTCTGGATGGAACTATGTACTCTACTTTAAATGAGGTGGGTTATAAGAATGACGAGGCAGGCTCTCACTCTGTGGAATTGAAAATTGCTAACCGCAATGGATTCAGTCAGGGTAGCCTGAAGAAAGAATATTCCTTCAACGAGACTAAAATTGACTATATCTCCGACTTCCGCCGCATAGTTGGCAAGGAGTGGCGTATAGCCAATAAAGAAGTGGGACACATGGGTTGTGGTGAAGCTGGTACCGACGGCTCTGGCTGGTGGTCGGCACAACCCGACGACAAAAAGGCTTTCGGCGTCTACGATGACCGTATTACCTTCACTGCCGATACACGTAAGGGTGGTACCTATACTTATAGCCCTGGCGATGATGGAAAGACCTATGTCAATAAGGAAACTCAGTGGGCCAATGGTGCTTCAGAGGACGTGGACGTTGAATTGGGTGCACAAACAGCCAGTTGGAACTTTGAGGAACTTGCTTGGACCGACAAAGACGGCAACACCACTACACAGCGCTACATTCGTCTTTCTGCCAACACGTTCTTCCCTTATATTTCCAGTGATGACCAGTACGCGGATCCCTTATTCCGTGTAGAGCAGTTGACAGCCAAGAAGATGGTGCTCGTCTACGACAAACCTGATCGTTCCATCGCCTGGCGCTTTATCCTTACTTCCGAGGAGGGTGAGAAAGAGTTTACCGGATTCGATGCCAACAGCCAGTTCAATATGTGGAAGAACGCTGACTTCACAATGTTCTTCTGGTATGCTCCCGGATGGTCTCAGATTGCTGATCCGGAATTCAAGGCCGACGGCAACGACTATACTGTTACCCTGTCTGAGGCTACAACCGATCAATGGCAGGCTCAGATGGCCTTCAAGACCACGAACATCTCGACTTCGGCAGCCAACAACTATGACTTCTCTTGCATCATCAATAGTGATAAGGACTTGAACGGTGCCACAGTGAAGCTCGTGATGGATGGCGATGATAACGTGTTCTATTTCACTGATCGCATTGACCTGAAGGCTGGTGAGGACTATATCTTCTGGAAGAGCGACATGCCTGGTATTGATATGGAGCGTGTGAACCTCTTCTTGGATTTTGGTGGCTGCCAAGCAGGTACTGTTGTCAACATCAGCAACATTGTGTTGAAGAACCATGCTGATGACGATGGAACAAAACTGCCTGATGTCGACCCCGACAATCCAGATGCGCCTACAATGGATTGGGACTACAACAGCCCCGCTAACCTATGGAAAGCTGTTGACGATGGTTCGATGTTCGATGCTTTTGGCTATTGGTTTGCCGATAACGGCTGGTCTCAGATTCCTAACTCTGACTGTGTTCACAGTGGCGACACCTACGAAATCACCATTCCCGACGGCATTGGCGGCTCGCAGTGGCAAGGTCAGTTCCACATCGATACCAAGCTGACGGCAAGTGCAGCGAAGACCTATAATTTCTTCTTCGTGCTGGAGGCCGATCAGGACTGCTCAGGTGTGACTGTCAAACTGACTGACGCTGGCGACAGCAACTTCTTCTGCGAAGGACGTCATGATGTGAAGGCCGATGAGCCATTCATCTTCAAACTGACGGGAGCAACCCTGAAGGAAGGTGTTGACGCCACAGCCATCCGTCTGTTCTTCGACTTTGGCGGTTCGCCTGCCGGCACTCACGTCAAGATTAGCAAGATTTATTTCGAAGAGGCAGTCTCGTTGAACTATGACGATGCCGACAACCTGTGGAAGGCTGTTGACGATGGCTCGATGTTCGATGCTTTCGGCTATTGGTTTGCCGATAACGGCTGGTCTCAGATTCCTAACTCTGACTGTGTTCACAGTGGCGACACCTACGAAATCACCATTCCCGAAGGCATTGGCGGCTCGCAGTGGCAAGGTCAGTTCCATATCGATACCAAGCTGACGGCCAGCGGTTCCAAGGCCTACAACTTCCAATTGGTGCTGGAGGCCGATCAGGACTGCCCAGGTGTGACTATCAAGCTTACTGACTCAGGCGACACCAATTTCTTCTGTGAGGGTCGTCATGATGTAAAGGCTGACGAGCCGTACGTATTCACTCTGAAGGGTGCTACCCTGAAGGAGGGTGCTGATGCTTCGGCCATACGCTTGTTCTTCGACTTCGGCGGCTCACCTGCAGGCACCAAAGTGAAGATCAGTAAAATTGTATTCAAGGAGGCTTAATAAATGAAACGTTTCATGCTTAATACATTCATGTTCACTCTTGCCGTGGCCCTTTGGGGCTGCGGTGGGAGCGACAACGACGAGCCACAACCTGCAGTAGTGAGCATTGACGTGTCGCAGGAAACGATTGCCGTGCCTGCTGAAGGCGGTACCTACACCGTCAGCGTCACTACGACGGGCAAGGAGTGGGGCGCCTACGCCGACCAGGACTTTATTGCGGTTAATACGACCAATACGGTGGCACAGTCGGGCACGCTGAAAGTCACGGTTCCTGCTAATCCGACGACCAGTGCCCGCACTGGCACCGTCACTGTCATGTCGGGTGCTGCGCGCAAAGTGATCAGCGTCTCTCAGACAGCTGCAGCACAATCAGCCTACTATGCGCCTGATGGCTACACACTGGTCTGGAACGATGAGTTCGATGGTAACTATGGCTATGCTCCCAACGAGAATGGCATTCCGCGGACAGAACTCAACCCCAATGACTGGACCCACGAGGTGAAAAGCAGCGGATGGGTGAACCACGAACTGCAAAACTACGTGAACCACAAGACGCCCGAAGGTAAGCTGGTTACCGAACTGCGTGACGGTAAACTCCGCATCACGGCTCTCAAAGAGAACGGAAAGGTCTACTCCGGTCGTGTCTATGCTAAAGTGAAGGAAGGCTGGAAGTATGGATATATCGAAGCGAGCATCAAACTGCCGAAGGGTAAAGGCACATGGCCTGCTTTTTGGATGATGCCTGTGAACTTCCGCTCATGGCCTGCCGACGGCGAGATTGACATTATGGAGGAGGTCGGCTATCATCCCGACTACGTCTCCTCGAGCCTCCATGCCAACGCCCACGTTCATTCGAACAATACGCAGGTTACCCACGAGATGCTTTGCCAGGGTGCCGAGGGCGAGTTCCATACTTATGCCATCCTGTGGACTGCGCAGAACATTACCACTTATGTGGACGGTAAGGTGCAGCTGTCATACGACAACCGAGGCAAGGGGCGCGACGACTGGCCCTACGACGATCCCTTCTATGTCATTTTCAACCTCGCCTGGGGTGGCGACTGGGGCGGTGCCCAGGGTGTAGACGAGGGCGCTCTGCCAGTGACGATGGAGGTGGACTATATCCGTGTCTTTCAAAAACAGTAGCAACACCCGTGAGGATGAAGCGATTAGGACTCAATATCATCTGGTTAATGTTTGTGTGGACGGGGCACGCTCAGTCTTACCGACAAAAGACTGACGTGCCTACCGTTTACATTGAGACCGACAATCGCAAGCCTGTCACGAGTAAAGAGGATTACATAGGTTGCTCCGTGGTCTATGTGGATGGTAATCAGACCATACGTTACGAGAACAGCCTGATACGGGGACGCGGCAATTCCACATGGTGGAATTCGGATAAAAAGCCCTACCGATTGAAATTCGAGAAAAAGCAGCCACTCCTGGGTGATGGTTTTGCCAATGCCAAAAGCTGGACACTATTGGCCAATCATGGTGACAAGACGATGATACGCAACGCCCTGACCTATGACCTCGGTCGGTTCATGGGCATGAAGTTCTGTCCGGCAGCACGTTTTGTCGACCTCTATCTAAATGGATCTTATCGTGGTACTTATCAGATTAGCGACCAAGTTCAGGTACATAAAAAACGGATAGAGGTGGATGAAGCCAGCGGATGGCTGTTGGAGGTTGCCAACGAGAATTCCCATGAAGACCCTTGCATCACCTCAACGCGTTACGGCATCATCTACAATATTAAGAATCCGGATGATGAGATGCTGACAGTAGACAAGCGCATTGCAATAGGACAATGGATACAAAAGTTTGAGACCTCAGTGGCTTCGGAGTACTTCCGTGATCCGGAAAGAGGCTACCGTTCTTTTATCGACGAAGAAGACTTCATTAACTGGTATGTCGGTGCCGAGCTGACGGGTAACATTGATGCTCTTTACAGTATCTATATGTACAAGGATGCCAATGAACAGAAGATGCACTTCGGTCCTCTCTGGGATCTCGATCTGGGTTATGACAACAGTTCTGAGCGCAGTTTGCTTCGTAGCATGGAAGCATACCTCGGCTTATGGAATCGTCCGTTTGAGAAAATCCTACAGCGGCTATGGCAAGACCAGTGGTTTGCACGCGCTTGTAATGAAAGGTTGAGACAACTCGTCGACAATGGACTTCAGCAGTATCTCATTGACCATATTGACAGTCTTCGCCAGGCTATCTGGCAGACTCAGACCGAAAACTTCAAGGTGTGGCCTATCAACAAGCAGGTGTATAGCTGGGAGAAACACAGCTATTATCCTACGTACGATGGATACATCAATGATCTGAAGAACTTTGTAAGCATTCATATTCCCTATCTTCAGCAGGAATTTTCACGGAGGCTGACCACCGGTATACAACACCTTGACGGTCTTGATGACGCTTCCTGTCGGCAAGACGGAAGAGCGCCAGGAATGTATGACCTGAACGGGCGCCGCGTAACTGCTCCCACAAGAAAAAGAATCTATGTGAAGAATCATCAACTAATAATCTGTAATCAATAATGACCAAGATGAACAGGAAACAACTGACAGGTATATTTTTTATCTTTTTTCATTTATCACTCAGCCCAGCAAGGGCACAGGTCTATCTTGACGAGTCAATGCCATTGGAGCAGCGCATCAACGATGCCCTGACCCGCATGACCCTTGACGAGAAGATAGCCGTCATCCATGCACAGTCGAAGTTCTCTTCACCAGGTGTGAAACGTTTGGGATTCCCCGACTTGTGGACTGACGACGGTCCGCATGGCGTACGTCCCGATGTGTTGTGGGACGAGTGGGAACAGGCAGGACAAACCAACGACTCTTGTGTGGCTTTCCCTGCACTGACTTGTCTTGCCGCCACGTGGAATCCCGACCTTTCCCGTCTTTACGGTGAAAGCTTGGGCGAGGAGGCTCTCTATAGAAACAAGAATGTGATGCTGGGCCCTGGTGTCAATATCTTCCGCACTCCTCTTAACGGACGAAACTTCGAATACATGGGCGAAGACCCGTATCTGGCCTCCCGCATGGTGGTGCCTTATGTGCAAGGACTGCAATCGAAAGGTGTCGCAGCTTGTGTGAAACACTATGCGCTGAACAACGATGAGGAGTATCGCCATCAGGTCAACGTCAAGGTCAGCGACCGCGCACTGCATGAAATCTACCTCCCTGCCTTCAGGGCTGCTGTCCAGGAGGGTGGCGCATGGACCATCATGGGAGCCTACAACCTTTATCAGAACCAACACAACTGTCATAATAACATCATGCTCAACCAGATACTGAAGCGTGACTGGGGCTTCGATGGCGTGGTCATCAGCGACTGGGGTGGCTGCCACGATACCGATGAGGCTGTGCGTAACGGTCTTGACCTGGAGTTTGGCACGTGGACCGACGGTCTGACCATGGGAAAGACCAATGCCTATGATGCCTACTATCTGGCTGCATCCTATAAGCAGGCCATCCAACAAGGGAAGTACACGATGAAAGAGCTTGACGAAAAGGTTCGCCGCGTGCTGAGACTGTTTTTCCGTACAACGATGAACCGTCGGCGACCAGTAGGTTTCCTCTGTAGCGAAAGCCACTATGCCGCAGCATTGAAGATAGCACAGGAGGGCATTGTGCTGTTGAAGAATGCACCATGCAAAATGCACAAGACACAGTCTGCTGCTCCGCTCCTGCCCATCGACATCACGCAGACGAAGCGCATATTGGTGGTCGGCGAGAATGCCATCAAGATGATGACCGTCGGTGGCGGTTCATCTTCATTGAAGGCACAACGTGAAATCCTTCCCCTCGATGGATTACGCAGGAAATGCTCATTGCTCAATACTCAGTGCTCAGTAGACTACGCCCGTGGCTATGTCGGCGATACCGTCCAAAGCTATAACGGGGTGACGGTAGGACGCTCGCTTTACGAGTTGCGCAGTCAGGAAGAGCTTACTGCCGAGGCTGTGGAGAAGGCAAAGGATGCCGATGTAGTAATCTTCATTGGCGGACTTAACAAAAGCGACTATCAGGACTGCGAAGGCCACGATCGCAAGAGCTATGACCTGCCCTATGCACAGAACGAGGTCATCGAGGCAATACTCAAGGTGAACCCTAGGCTCGTCTATGTCAATATCTCGGGCAATGGTGCAGCCTTGCCTTGGATTGACCGAGTGCCAGCCGTGGTGCAGGCATGGTTTATTGGTTCCGAGGCTGGCGAGGCCATAGCATCTGTGCTCTTAGGCGAGGTGAGTCCCTCTGGCCGTTTACCTTTCACGTGGTATGCCTCGCTCGACCAGTGTGGTGCCCACGCCACTGGTAGCTATCCCGGTACATGGCGTCCTGACCATAAGATCATAGATGAGGAATACCGAGAGGATATCTTTGTTGGCTACCGGTGGACTGACCGTCTGAAAAAGCAGAAACCCCTCTTCCCCTTCGGTCACGGATTGAGCTATACCACTTTCAGCATAGGAAAGGCTGTATCGGATAAACGAACCATGACAATGAACGACCAGATAACCTTCACCGTTCCTGTCACCAATACGGGCAGCCGTGCCGGAGCCGAGACCGTTCAACTCTATGTCCGCGACGTGAAGTCGGCTGTGGAGCGTCCTTACAAGGAATTGAAAGCATTCCGTAAGGTGTTCTTGCAACCTGGCGAGACACGTTCCGTCAGCCTCACCATCGACCGCTCAGCCCTGAGCTTCTACAATGAGGCATCGGGAGAGTGGACTGCCGAGCCCGGTGCGTTTGAAGCCCTTATCGGCACATCTGCAGCAGATGTTGCCACGAGGTGTCCTTTTACACTTTTCTAACCCTATACATCATATTTTTGTCCCGATAGCCTCGTTGTTTCGATTTTTTTGCCTAATTTTGCAGCGATGTTCCAGAAAGGAGCAGCTCATTACTAACGAAACAGAGAGAAGATGGGATTCTGGAAAGCATTGTTCGGCGGTGAGGAACAGTCGCCCGAGCAGGAGAAAGAACAGCAGGAGCAGAAACGCTTCGAGCTGCTGAAGTACGACGGCGTAAGGGCCCTGAAGACCGGACGCCTGGACATAGCGGAAAGCTGTCTGCGAGAGGCCCTCACCATGAGAGAAGACCTTGAGGTGAGAGACTATCTTTGGCAGTTGTTGGTGAGGCTCGACAGGACCGATGAGGCCTTGGAGCATTTGAAGGCCATGAGCGAAGCCCAGCCCGACAACGTTGAGTTAAAGCTGCAGATGGCCACGGTAGCCTATATGAAAGAGGATTATGCGCTGATGGAGCAGGTGTTGGAACCCCTGACCTCCGTCAGCGCAGAGTCTCTTCAAGGCGACAGTCACCTCACAACGGCACAGGCGTTCTATCTGATGGCGCAGGCACGCTGGCGGCAACACGACAGGCAGGGTGCCACAGAGTGGCTCACAAAAGCCATTGCAGTCTATCCGGAGATGGGCGAAGCCTATCTGCTGCGCGGACAGACGCTCCTGGAAATGGGCGATTCCGACGGGGCTGCTGCCGACGAGTTGTGGCTGGAGGATAATTACGGCGAGACCGAGGAGGTGCTGCTGCTGAAATCGGCCATAGAGCAAGTGAAGGGACAGCAAGAGCAGGCCATAGCGACACTGGAGAGGGTGCTTGAACTGAATCCGTTCTCGCAGCCAGCCCTGCAGCGTCGTGCTGCCTTGAGACGTGCTGTCGGCGACGAGGCAGGGGCCGAGGAAGATCTACAGGCCGCACGCGAACTGAATCCTCAGCAGGATACAGAGGATATAGAAAGCAAAGTGCAGGATGCATATAAGAATGTGAATCCGCTGGGAATATGAACAGGCTTGGTCTGAAATGATCATTGTCAAAGGCTCAGCTTCTTGTTGGTAAGAACTTCAAAGGGGGAAATATGTGAAATTTAAATATGAGGGAAATGAAAAGAGAACAATTGTTTGAGAATATGGAAAACGGTGTGATGAATACAAGTAATCATGTGATACGGGCATTGGCCTTGTCATTACTGATATTTCATTTGTCATTCCTCTCCGCTGGGGCGCAGTCGCTGACGCTGAAAGATGTGACGGATGGCACGTTTCACCAGGAGACCATGCGCGAGGTGCGCCCGTTGGCGGGTGGCGACACCTATGCACAGATCAGTGACGACGGCCAACGAATTGAGACCTACTCTTTCAAGACAGGAATGAAGGTGGGCGCCCTGTTCGACTTGGCGACGGCCCGTGGCCCCAAGCTCGGCAGCATCGATGGCTACACGATGAGCCCCGACGGAAAGCGCATGCTCATACAGACACAGACGAAGCCCATTTACCGCCGTTCGTTCACCGCGGTCTATTACATATACGACTTGGGTAATAACAAGATGGAACCGCTCTCGGACGGCGGTCCGCAGCAGACCCCCATCTTCTCGCCCGATGGCAATCAGATAGCCTTTGTCAGGGATAACAATATATTCCTGGTGAAGTTGCTCTACGACAATGCCGAGAGCCAAGTGACCAAGGACGGGAAGTTTGGCGAGGTGATCAACGGCATTCCAGACTGGGTGTACGAGGAGGAATTCTCTACGAACTCGTCGATGGTCTTTACGGCCGATTCCCGCCAGATTGTGTGGATTCGCTATGACGAGTCACGCGTCAGACAGTACTCCATGCAGTTGTTCAAGGGATTGTCGCCCGCACGACAGGAGTATGCCGACTATCCCGGTGACTATACTTACAAATACCCTGTTCCGGGAGGTGAGAACGCGAAGGTGAGCGTCATGAGCTTCGACATCAAGAGCCGCCAGACCAGAACGCTTGACGTGCCTTTGGACGAGGATGGCTACATACCCCGTCTGAAGTCCACCGCCGATGCTTCGAAGGTGGCAGTGTGCACCATGAACCGCCATCAGGATGTGTTGCGCATCTACATGTGCAACCCCCTGTCTACAGTATGCCAGATGGTGATAGAGGACAAGGTCGACAAATATATCAAGGAGGAGACGCTGGAGCAACTTCTCATCACCGACAAACACATTGTGATGACCAGTGAGCGCGACGGCTACAACCATATCTACCTGTACAACCTCAACGGACAGCTCATGCGTTCAGTGGGCGATGTGCTGCAGGGCTCGCGTATTGGCGGGGAGGGACATACGGTGGTGACCGATGTCTATGGCTATGACGAGGCGACAGGCGACATCTGGTTCGCCGCATTGAACGACGGTCCCACAGACCAACAGGTATTTGTGAACCACAGAAACGGAAAGACCGACTGCCTGACGCCGAAGAAGGGATGGAACAGCGCCATCTTCTCGAAAGACTTCAAGAACTTCCTCTGCATATGGAGCGACCTGAATACCCCCACCACCTATAGCCTTTGCGACAATAAGGGCAAGGTGCTTACCACGCTGATCGACAACAAGGCGCTGAAACAGAAATACGACTCTTACAGTATGGGCAGCAAGGAACTCAGCGTGTTCACCACCGGTGAAGGCGTGAAGCTCTGCCTGTGGATGGTGAAACCCAAGGACTTTGACCCGTCCAGGAAGTATCCCGTCATTATGTACCAGTATGGTGGTCCTGGCAACCAGCAGGTGAAGAATGCCTGGGGCATCGGTATGAGTGGCAACGGCGCCATCATGGAGCAGTATCTCTGCCAGCAAGGCTACATCTGCGTCTGTGTCGACAATCGTGGCACGGGCGGACGTGGCGCCGGGTTCGAGAAATGCACATACCTGCGCCTGGGCGAGCTGGAAGCCCGCGACCAGGTGGAGGCAGCCTTGTGGCTGGGGCAGCAGCCTTATGTGGACAAGCAGCGCATTGGCATCTGGGGATGGAGCTACGGAGGATGGAACACGCTGATGTCGATGTCGGAGGGCAGACCCGTGTTTGCCTGTGGCGTTGCCATCGCACCGCCTACCTGCTGGCGCTACTACGACACCATCTATACCGAACGCTACATGCGTACGCCCAAGGAGAACCAGAGCGGTTACGACGAGGTGAACCCAATGGCTCGCGCCGATCAGTTGCACGGCTCACTCCTCATCTGCCACGGCTTGGCCGACGACAATGTACACTATCAGAACACTGCCGAATATGTGGAGGCATTGGTGCAGGCTGATAAAGATTTCCGTCAGCTGGTCTATACCAACCGCAACCATAGCATCTACGGCGGCAATACCCGCAACCACCTGTTCCGCCAGTGCATCAACCACTTTAACCAGGAACTGAAATGAATGTGCTGATTACTGCTTTGGCATTTCTCACCATAGAAGTGACCAATCCATCCGAGGAATACAGAGAGCAGGTGGTAGAGATCCCTGCTGCCGGCGTTGTCGGGAAGATGGGCGACAGCCTGCGTGTGCTCGATGCTGCCGGGTTGGATGTGCCCTATCAGTTGACCTACGATGGCAAACTGCTTGTCGGGGCAGCCGTAAGAGCAGGAGGTACTGCTCGCTTCACCATCCGCAGGGGGACACCTCCCTGCGAGTTCGTGAACATCTGCCAGGGAGGGTTGCATCCTGAGCGTAAGGATGATTTTGCATGGGAGAACGACCGTGGCTGCTATCGTGTCTATGGCCCCGCACTGGAACGGACGGGCGAACGTTCATACGGCATTGACGTGTGGACGAAGAACATGCCGCAGCCGGTGGTCAACGACCGCTACTATATAGAGGACGTAGTGACCATTCCGCGCATAGACTCCATCTATCGCCACAACTGGGCCAGACGCGACAGCATCTATCGCACCATCTCCTATCACTATGACCACGGGTACGGTCTCGATCCTTACAAGGTGGGCGCCTCGCTGGGATGTGGCGCACCGGCCATCATGCTTGGCGATAGCATCGTCATGCCCTATTGCTTCGAACGCTACGAGGTGCTGGACGAAGGCCCGCTGCGTTTCACCGTCCGTCTGTGGCAAAGCCCGAGGGTGGTCGATGGCGACACCGTTCGCGAGCAGAGACTCATCCAGATGGATCGTGGATCGAATTTCTGCCGTATGACCGTGAGCTACGAAGGCCTGACAAAGCCCCGACGCCTCTGTGCGGGTGTGGTCGTCCAGAAGGAAGACCCGCAGCCCGTCGTGTTGCAACCCTCGTATGTCAGCTATACCGATCCCACCGACCAGCCCAAGGTCCATCAGTCACCGCTTTACGTGGCCACCCTGTTCCCTGATGGCGATGTGACCACACGCCGCATCGCGGCACCCTCTGCCAAGTCCGGGTACGACAGCCACGCCGTTGGTTTCATCGAAAACTATCAGGGAGAACCTTTCACCTATTATTTCGGCTCGGCTTGGAGCAAGTACGATGTGCGCACACCGCAGGAGTGGCAACAGCGCATAGAGTGGTTCATGCGCAGCGTGAAGGAACCCCTGCGTGTTTCTGTTAACTGACTCGCCTGTCGCAAGCAGGAAACCATCTGAAAGGCCAGAAGCCTACAGCCCAGGGCAAGGTTTCTTCCCAATGCTAAAACGCTGGAGAAAATGAAACTGATATGGCAAAAAGAATCAGGGGGACAGGGAATCAGGGGGACAGGTTTTTGAAGTGAATTCCCCGAATTCATTCAAAAACCTGTCCCCATGATTCCTACTACTTGTAACGGACATCTATCAGGGAATGAAAAACATCATCAAGCAATAGAGCTTTTAATCATTATTACTGCGCCAGACAGCTAAGGTTGTTTGGCGTTTTTTTTGTTTTGATTGCTGATGGGCAGTCGATTGAGTCGATTACTTTCATACGAATTAGTCGATTGAGTCGATTACATCTATTAATATACAAAAAAACCTAATCATTACTTGAAATAATAGTTCTACTTTTGTCCCCGGAAAGTTGGCCGACTGATTCCGAACGAACAAAAGTAATTAACTTCTTTAAAAGTAATGATCATGGAAAAAGAAAGACAGATTCCCTCCGATGCACAGCTGCTGGCGCGATGGGTAACCACCCTTGCCAACAAGCCTGATGAACGTGTTGCAAGTACTGGACAACGAACTGAAAAACTAATAATGATTGGCAGTATGAGTTACGAAAAAATCGAACAAAACACTGATGCCCTGCTGAGGGTAATCGGTGCTGACAAAGAAGGTGTAGGGCTGCCCGTACGGCTGCTCCTGCACCACCTTTTGACTGCTCGTGCCATGTTCGACGAAATGGACGAGCAGGAGCGTAAGAACGTTCGCAAGTTTAATAAAAAACTACGCAATGTTTTTGATTCAAATTTTGTCTTAAAAGAGGGAAAAAGAAAAAAAGAAAAAGAAACACCCTCCCCTGCACCCCTCCTCTTAGAAAAAGAAATTAAAGAAAAAGACGAGAAAACGCGTCCGTCTGTCGGCGACGCTTTTTCTGACGGTTCAAATTTTACAGAAGCCCGTAAGGAGGCATTCAGACAAGAGTGTTTAAAGTACATCAATGTGTATGATGCTCAGCATGTTACGGATTTCTTCAACTACTGGAGCGAGACTGACAGGAAAAAAGGCTTGATGCGCTGGGAGATGGAAAAGATTTGGGAAACGAAGAAACGTTTGGCTCGTTGGGTGAAAAACCAATATTCAAAAGAAATTAACGCCGCCTCAATCCGTCTCGAACGCACGAAGGGCAAGGAGTCTGAGCAGGCGAAGGTGACGGAGCAGCAGCAGTTGGCGGCACAGTTGCGCCAGCAGCAGGACGAGGCTGAACGCCGCAAGGACGAGGAAGCCAAGGCCAGACGCATGGACTCCCGCGATTACGTTAAAATCAACCCTAACGGCTTTTTGGCCAAGCTACAACGAGAGGAAGAAAATAAAAAATCTAATAAAAACAAATAATGCAAAGCGTACATGAATCTTTTACGAACTACGAATTTCACGAGATTTGTCGAAGACCCACGAGTGCTCGCAGTAATTTCACGAATTGGCTTGCGCAGACAGGCTTTTACGAACTACGAATTTCACGAATCTCACGAATCTCACGAATTGGCTTGTGCAGACAG
>JAEEGK010001015.1_pt1 | contig 70435 bp, 43 predicted proteins | sample 8958771 | NCBI WGS metagenome assembly JAEEGK01 (sample SAMN16246547, study PRJNA631951) | gut metagenome | biome: gut microbiome; feature: rumen; material: SC-attached | host: Bos | place: Iran: Karaj | collected 2018-10
TATTTAAAATTATAAATCAAATAAATAAAAAAAATGTTCAATAAAAAAATAGGAAATTTATTTGAAGAAGAAAATACATCAATATCTTCATTTATATTAATCAACAGAATAAAAAAAGAAAAATCAATTAATGAATCTTTTGATGAATTATCTTTCAAAGAAATATATGAAGATAATCCATATTTCAAATATATAATTGAAAAAATCAATAATTTTTTAACTGATAATAAAAAAAATGAAAATATTAAATTATTTGTAGAAATATCTGAATTTATTTCATTAAATAAAATAACAAATGAAATTTTAGAAACAATATTTTTAAATGGAATTCCAGATGATATTTCCTTTTTAAGACCTATGATATGGAAATGTTTAATAGGAATTTTACCAAGTTCAAATTTAATAAATTGGAAAGAAAAAACAGAACAAAATTTAAAAAAATATAATCAATTAAAAAAACAAAACTTAGTAAATTATCCAAATAATTTAAATAAAGAAGAACAAAAAGTTATAAATATAATAGAAAAAGATTTAAATAGAACTCAAACTTTAATTAATTTTTTAAAATTAAAATCAAGAAAAAATATAAATGAAAGTAATTTTGATATTATAAAAAGAATATTATTTATTTATTCAAAAGAACATCCTGAAACAAATTATATTCAAGGTATGAATGAAATAATTTTTATTCTTTATTATATATTTGAAAAAGATGAGAATCCTTTTATTATCAATTTTGTTGAAAATGATTCTTATTTTTCTTTTGAAACTTTAATGGATGAATTTAAAATTATTTATATAGACAATAATTTAAGATTTAGTCAATTATTAATTACAAAGAAAATAAATTATATTAAAAAAATATTTGAAAGTGTTGATATTGAATTATTTAATCATTTTAATAATGAAAAAATACAAATTGATTCTTTTATTATGAAATGGTTTTTTGTTATTTTTTCACAACAATTTAAAATTGATATTTTAATTAATTTATGGGATAGAATTTTTACTGAAAAAAATAAAATAGAATTTTTATGTTTTTTTATTGTTGCAATATTTATTAATTATAAAGATTTATTAATGAAATTAGATTTTATTCATATTATGAATTTCTTTCAAAATTTTGGAGAATATAATGAAATTAAAGATATTAATGATATTGTTAATAAAGCAATTTTTCTTCAAAACAATTATAATTCAAATTATAAATAATGTTATTATCTTTAATGGATTATATAAAATTTATAAATATTTTTTATTTTATTAAAAATAAAAAAAATTAAAGTTTTTAAATTTAAAAAAAATTAAAATTTTAAAATTATTTTTTTTGATAATGGATTATACTCCAAATGATCCTCAAAAATATTCAAATAATTTTCATTATAGAAATCAAAATAACAATAGTGATATAATGCAAAATAATTTATATGAATCTCAAATGAATTATAATAGACAAATGATGCCTCAAAGACAATCAGATTTAGAAAAAGAAAAACAACTTTTAGAATTAAAACGTAAAAAAATTAAACAACAAGAATTTGAAGAATATCAAAATTTACTTAAAGAAAAACAAAATTTAGAAAATCCAAAAAGATTTGAAACAATGCCTTCTCAATATCCAACTTCATATTATCAAAATAATATTTATCCAAATGAAAATATTAATTATAATATGAATAATATGCCGACAACAATAAATGATAATATTAATAATAATATTTATCCAAATGAAAAAATAAATTATAATATAAATAATATTCCGACATCAATTAATGATAATATTAATAATAATATTTATCCAAATGAAAATATTAATTATAATATTCCAAATAGATTAGTGAATAATATTAATAATAATAATAATAATAATATTCCTACAACAATAAATAATAATATTAATAATAATTTTTCTCAAATAAATAATAAAGAAAATTTAAATTCACTGACAGGAATAAAAAGTTTATATGAAAAAGGAAGAATGAATCAAAGAGGATTAAGTCATGGATATAATATTTTAACTGGTGAAATATATAATAAAAATTTACAAAAAAAAGAAGAATCAAATTATTTAAATCCAAGACAAGAATATAATGAATTATATAATAATAATTATCAACTTAACAATTATGAAAATTTACCTCCTCGAAAAATAGAAAATATTCAAAATTTAAAATATAATTACCCAACAGGAAATTACGATAATAGAATAAATAATGAAATAAATAATCCACTAACAGAAAATGAATATAGAAATTTTAATAATTACATAGAAAAATTAAATCAAAATAGAAATCAACAATATCCAAATCAAAATAATCAAAATGAAATAAATACAAATAACAAAAATGAAAATAGTGAAAATATTCCATTATATAAACAATATCCAGCTGGATTTAATCCAAAAAAACATCCAGATATGTTTAATAAAAAACAAATAAATAATTCAAATTATCAATTAAATAATAATAATTATAATACAGAAATAAATAATTATAATAAATATCAAAATCAAAATATAGAAACAATAACAAAAGATAATTTTCAAAATCAAAATATAGAAAATTATAAAGATGATCCTTTTGATAATTCTGCTTATGCAAGAGCAAGAAGACAAAGAGAATATAAAGAATCATTAGATGCTCAAATTAATAGAAAAAAAGAATATGATAGAAAAGGAGATATTTTATATTCTCAAAATAATATTTTTAAAGATAAAAAAAGACTATATGAAAATATGGAATTTAATCCATATAGTCAAAAAAATTATTCTATTGGAGATAAGTCAAATTTAAGTTCAAATCCAATTACTGGAGAATATGAAATAAGGGATAAAAGAAGAATGTTGAGTGGGAGATTACAAAGTAATGGAAATAATATTATTGGTTAAGTAATTTTTTAAAGTAAAAAATTAAAATTATTCTAATCCTGTTTATAATAAATAATTTACAAATTTATTTTTTTTATTTATATTATTACTCAGTTATTTTTTTAATTTAATTTAAATTACTTGTCTTAAGAATGAAGAAAAATAATAAATATATTCATATTTTTTACGTAATGATATATATCTTAAAATTGATATAATAATACCTAAAAATAAAAAAATTCCATATGAAAAAAAAATACTAAAAATAGTTCCTAAAAATAAATAAAATTGAGTTTTTTGATATAAAGCACAAAATGCAGAAACAAAATATAATAATCCAATTGAAATTATTAAATTAATAAATAAGAAAGTTCTAATTTTGAATTTTTGAATATCTAAATACTTTAAAGCAATAAATTTAAAATTATTATTTCCATGAAATTCATAGATTATTTTATTTAAAATTGTTGAATAATTATTAAATAATAAAATAATTTTAATTATAATCATATTAAAAAGACTTGAAAAAAACATTTTTTTAATATTTGAAAATGATGAAATTTTATTATTTATAAATTTTTCTGAAATATAATTTTCACTGAAAAAAAGGATATTAAATGATAAGATAAAAGAAATATTCAATAAAAACATAAAAAAATTAATTGATTGAAGTTCAAATAATGAATATTTATAAATAGATCTTATAAAAAAACTTTTTTCCTTAATTAAACTTATTAACATTGAAAAATAATTTCTTGTATCTTTGTTTAAAGAATCAGAATATCTAAAATAATCTATATTTGATACTAAAGAATTTAATGTATGATTTCTTATTTCATATTCAATAGAATTATTTTCTTTTTTATATGGAACGATTTCTCTTGCTGATGATTCTCCATTTTCATTATCTTTTAAATTATTATCAATATATTGTTCATTAATTTTAATAATTGTATTTTTTGGTATTTGATAATCTAATACTTCTATAAGATTATAAAGATAATTTTCACTATTATAAAAATAATGAAAAATAATAAATATTTGAATAAATATTATTAATAACATAAACCAAAATCCAAATATTTTAATGATATTTTTATTAAAAACCAAATTTGAACATTTTACAAATTTATAATTAACAAAATATGTTTTATTGTCAAATTGAAAATTTAATTTATATGAATTTAATTCAATAATTTGATTATTTAATTTCATTTTACATTCACATTTTATTTCATTATCAAATAATTTATAATCACAATTTTTATAACACATATTTCCAGGAAATATTTTTTCTTTTCTATCTTTTAAAATAACATCATTTCCATTAAATGAATAACTAATACATAAATCATTATAAAAAGGAGATGATATATTATAAATATCATATCCTAAATTTATTAATTTTTGATAATTTGATGCATGAATTAAATCCAATGTATATTTTATATTTAAAGAAATAGAAGAACAAAATGATGAATTATATTCAAATCCTTTTGAATTAAAAATATGAAAAGACAATACATTTGTTTTTTGATTTTCTATTGTTTCTAAATAAAGTGTTTCATTTTCATTTAAAAAATATGTTTCTCTTATTTCTTTTTCACATAATTCAAAATCAAATTTATTTGATAATAAATTAGAATTCATTTTTTCTATTTGAAAAACATAATCATCATTATATATAATTTCATTTATATGTTCTTCAATGTTTTCAATATCTTCAACATTAATATAATTTATTATTTCTTCTAATGATTTTTTTGATGAACAATTTCTATTAACATTATAATCTTCACAATAATATGGAAATACTTTAAAATTAATTTCTCCTTTAATATTAAGGAAAACATTATTTTTTTCAATTTCAAAATAATATTTTGTATCATAATATCTAAATTTAGTTGGTATATATTCAATAACTAAATTATTTTCTTGAATAGAATTTAATCTTCTTGAATATTTTTGTAAATATTCTTTTTCTGTATAAATTTTAATTTCAAAAAAATTTGATTCATAAACTTTAGGTAAAATATCTTTTATAATATCATAAATATTAATTAATAAATTATAATTTATCACTTTATCAATTTTAATATCATATACTTTATTACATAAATTTTCATTAATTTTTTCAAAAGGAACAACCTCTTTATTATATAACTCTTTAGTCTCACCTTTTTTATCTTCATTAATAATAAGAACAAAATAATTATTATTACCATACAATTGTTTTAAAATTGAATTACATGTATGATTTGCGAGTTCGTGTAATTCAATTGAAGTTAAATTATATAAAGGGTTAATAATATATTCATTAAAATGAATATTGTAATTATTTTTATTATTTAAAATATAATTTTTAATATCATCTAATTTATAATTTGTAAAACATTTCTTTTCACTAATTATAGAAAGCTTTTTATTACAATATTCTGGAAATACACTAATAGTAATTTTTCCTTTCATATTATATGATAAATTATTTATATGAAAAATTTCAAATAAAAAAAAAAAAGAATAATATCCACTAATAGGATAATAAAAATATTTCCTTGACTGAGTATAATATTTAAATTCATTTTCAAAATTAAAATTTAAATTAATTTCATTAATATTATTATTTTGGAATATTTCTTCTTTTATTATTCCTTTAAAATTAGAATTAAAGGTTAAAATAAAATTATCATATATATTATTATCAGTTAATTTCGGTGAAATTAGATCATTTAAATTTAATTTAAAAACATCTTTATCATTCATTTGATAATTTAAATCAGAAATTTTATGATAAATACAATAATCAACATTTAATTTTGTGTGATTATATGAATCACTATTATAAATATCATAATAAACATCATTATTAACTTCAAATTTGACAAAAATAATATCTTGAATATTATTATCAATTGATTTATAAACATCATTACAATATCTTAATGGAAATTGAAGGTCAGAATATGTTAAAATATTAATACTATTTTTATCAAAAATATCAACAATAAAACCATTACCAATAATTCTTTCATCAACATGTTCATGTAAATCTAAAAGTGCCATTTGAATTTCATTTTTAATTCCATTTAATGAATAATTAGTCCAACAAGTTCTATTATTATAATTTTTATTATCACAATAAAAAGGATAAATATCAAATGTTATATTTCCTTTTAATTTATCTTCATAAGGAAAAAATAATGAACCATATGTAAATTGAAATGTTAATACTTGATAATAATATATTCCGTCTCTTATAAAAACTATTATATCTTTCATATTGTATAAATTTAATTTTGTATAAATATTTCCATTTTTTTCAAATTCAAGTCTTCCTCTTAATGAATCATAAGTAATAGTATTATTCATTAAATCATTTGGTTCTTCTTCTTCCTCTTCTTTATATTTAAGAAAATAATGTGAAAAATTTATTTCATTTTTTTTCTTCATTGAATGATTAATAATAAAACTTGTAACTGAATAATTTTGACAATATTTTTTATAGTCAAGTATATCTCTATTATCTTTAATTATTATACTTTTTTCAGTATCATTCTTATTATGAAATATTACAAAATAATCTATTGGACTATATTTTTGTATTAAAACTTTTGGACAAAATTCTGTTATATATTTATTATGGGGAAATTTAAATTTACTAAAATCCATTTTATAAATATTATAATGATCTTTAGTCTCATCAATTATTGTAGAATTAAAATGTGATTCTAGTGGATATTTTTCTTCTTGAATATATTTCATAATAATATCATCAATTATTTCGCTAGTAGTACAATATTTTAAAAAAAATTCACAACCAATATTACAAAATCGAGGACAAACTTCAATGTTAGTGATCACTGTAAAATAACATCTATTATTAATTTGCTTGAAATAAAAATAATAAATAGGAGAAGTTTGATATGCAGTATTGGTCATTTTAATATTTGAACTCATTAAAATAAATAATGAAGTACCATTATTATAATCAGTTCTTGAATAAGATAATTTTATTTCATTAACTGTTACATAATTTCTATCAATTAAAGCAATATCAATAATACATTCTTGACCATTCATATTTGTATTTGTATATAATAATTCTTCATTATTTGAATCTAAAAAAAGTTTTACTGATAAAATATGCTTCCAAGGACTATCAGTAAAAATATCACAATGTCTAAAACTTACAGGAGGAGAATTGAATTTTTTTGTAATATTATTTTGAATCTTGTAACTAGTTACACATTTACCATTATCAGGATAAAGATATTCATTATAAAAAACCTCATGTTGATAATTAAATTTTATAAAATAATTGATTTCATTGATTTTTGAAACTGCATAAGAATAATCTATAGGAGATGAACATTTTTTTATAATAATAATTTGTTTAGTTGATATAATTGAAAAGAATTGAAAAATAAAAATTAGTAAAAGTAAAAATTTCATTTTTTTTTTAATTTTATTTATAATTGATTCATTTAAAAAATTATGTTATAATTTTAAAAAATAAAATAAAAAAAAATATATATTTTTTAAGTACTTCTACTATTATTTTAATTTTTTCCTGATTACTGTTATTTTTTTTCAGCTTTATTATTTAATTTTCTTCATCAAATTTTGAAAAAAAAAAAATAAATCCATTTATTTTACAACTCATCTTTTTTTGTTTACAATAAAGTATATTATAAGTTCATATAAATAAATAGTTTTTAAAAAAACTTGTTCATTATGTAAAATTGTTCTTTCTCTTCTTTCTGTTTTTAAAATCTCATTTAAAATAACAATTATTATTATTATAATTTTTTTCTAATTCCATCTTATTTTTTTAAAATAATTTTTTAATGAATACTTTCTTCAATATATTTTCAAATTCAAAATTTATACAAAATATTTCTAATTTCAATTATTCTAGATAATTTTTGTTTAATATTTTTCTCTTTTCCAATTTTATAATTATTGTTGTTATGAAATATTTCTTTTATTTTCTCATTGATTGAATATTTTAAGTTAAATAAAAAAAAGAAAAATAAAAAAATCAAATTATTCATAAATTATAAATCTTATATAAATTCAAAAATTAAAAAATATCCTTTTAATATTATTATAAATAATATTTTAATTAATAATTTAAAAGATAAAATCAAAAATATAATAATTAATTATTCATAATATGGAACGGTTATGAAAAATAACAAAAATTTTTTCTTTTTTTTATATTATATAAATGAATAATTAATATAATATATAATTTAAAATATTTGTAATCCTCATTGGTCTAGTGGTAAGGGCACTCTCACAATTTTATTAAGAAACCGAGAGAAGCAGGGGTTCAATTCCTCTATGGGGATAATTTTTTTAATATACAGAAAATTGGCATATTTTTCTTAAAAAATTACAAGAATTAAGAATTAAAAATAATGTAAAAGAATATTTTTTAAGATTAAGATTTTATACTTTTATTAATAGAAATACAGATGTATTAAAAAATTTAAAAATAATTAATAATGATAATATTAAAATTACTTTAAATAAAAATGAAATAAATGAAGAAGTTATTAAAAAATATAAAAATTTATTAGGAGATAATGGATATAAAGAATGTTATTATGATATTAATGATAAAGTAATTAATATTACAAAAGAAGATATAATATATGGATGTAAAAATGTAGTTAAAAATAAAGCTACAAGTTGGGATTTAATACCTGGTAAATGTATTAAAAAAGCTTTAAAGAAAATAGAAGATTTAAATCCAGTTTATGAAAATTTAAAAGTTATATTAAATAGATATTTAATTCCTGGAGTAATTCCAGAAGAAATAACAACAAATAGATTATTTTGTTTAAATAAAAAAGCAGATGAAGTAGGTGATATAAATAATATAAGACCAATTGCAATATCAAGTACTTTTATGAAATTAATAGAATCAGCAATATTAACAAGATTAATAAATGAAATTAATGAAAAGAAAATATTATGTAATAAACAAATAGGATTTATAAGAGGATGTGGAACAGAATTAAACTTATTAAAATTAAGACAAAGAGTAAGTGATTTAAAACTAGAAAAAAACTTTTTTACTAAATATTTAGTATTTATAGATTTAAAAAATGCTTATGATAAAGTAGTACATAGAAGATTATTTAATAAATTAGTAGAACAAGGAATTTCAGAAGATATAATAGGAAGTATAAAATTATTATATTCAAAAGCAAAATTAAAAATATCTAATAATAATGTATGTATTAATGTTAATAATGGAGTATTACAAGGAAGTTTAATTTCTCCTATGTTATTTAATTTATATATTAATGATTTAATTAAAGAATTAAATGAAAATTCATATGAAATATTAGCTTATGCTGATGATTTATGCATATTATGTGAAGGAATAAATCAATTATTAAATGTATTTAAAAAAATAGAAAAATGGAGTGAATTAAATGGTATAATGGTAAATAAAAAGAAAAGTGGAATAATGATTATAAAAGGTAATGAAGATAGAAATGAAATAGAAGGATATCCAGTTATAAAAAGATATAAATATTTAGGTATAACAATAGATGATAAAATGAAAATAAATAAACATGTTGGTAATATTGATAAAAAGATAGGAGAATATTTTACAAGAAATTATGTTTTAAATAAAAGATATTTTAGTGTTAAATCAATTATGTTAATATTTGGTTATTTTCATAAATCAAGATTATTATATGGTTTGCCAGCATTTGTAGATCAAGAATCTTGGATTAAAAGAATAGATAAAGTAATGCTGACAAATATTAAGAAATTATTAAAATTACCTATAAGAACTAATAATAGTAAATTAAAATTAGCATTAGGATTACCAGATTTAAATACTTATTTAGTATGTAGATTATTAAAATTAAAGGAGAAATATGAATATATTTTTAATGAAAAATTAACAATGTATGATAAAAAAATAAAACAAATATTAAATACAAAAGATATTCCTTCTAGTATTTTTAATAAAAAATTTATAGTTAAAAGATTAAAAGAATTAGGAGAAAAAGAAGGATATAAAATTAATGATAAATTTACAAATAGATTAAAAGATAGAATATATAGTTGGTATGTTGATGGTGATTTTTTATTACTTAGATTTATGTGTCATAGAGGATGTTTTAGAGAAGATATATATAAGAAATGTGTACTATGTAAGAAAGAAGATAATAACATTAAACATGTTATAAATGAATGTGAGATAATGAAAGAATTAAGAGAAAAATTAAAGAATGAATTAGAAGAATTAGATAGAAAAACAAATAATTTAAATTTATTAGAAAGTATAGAATATTTCTATTATTCTAAGAATTATTCAGGAAAGAAAGATGAAAAGAAAAAGGATAATAAAGGAATAAGAGAAATTAAAAAATTTATTAAAGAATTATACATTAAATTTGGAGAACACAACAAAAAAGATGAATAAGATGATATTTAAATAGAATATTTTTGGGAAAATCAAAAAGATGCTTGGGTTTCTTTTTATTCTCTTTTTTTTTTTAGTTAATTAATATAAAATATGAGCCGGCTTGCCGGACTTAAACTAACTAACTAACTAACTAACGATTTTTTAGATTTTCTTATTTTTTTCTTTTTTTTTTAATTTTTTTATTTTATTTTTCTGATGTTTTGTTATTTTTTGTATTTTTTTTTATTTTTCTCTTTTTTTTTTCTGGTTTTTTTATTTTTCAATTTTGTTTTTCAATTTCTTTTTTATTTTTATTAACTTAAGATTTTTTAGATTCACAAGAAAAAAGATAATAATATAATAAAACAAATTGAAATTTTTGTGAAAAAATGAATTTAAATATGTAAGTCTTAAATTAAAATAAAATACTAATAAACAATAAAATGTTGTTTCTTTTATTTTAATTTCATTTTTAAATGTGAATTATCTTGCAGATTTTAACTGATTAACTAACGATATTTGAAATTAAAAAATTTAATTATTATTTCAATTAATAATTTTTATTTTGAAAAAAAATTCAAGAAAATAAAAATTTAAAAAAAAATAGAATTTGTAATATTTCATTTAACTAAATTTACTTTTTATCATCTTTACTATTAACATTATAAAATTTTTATCATTCTCTATTATTTAATATCCTTTTATCATATTTTTATTTATATAAAAATTATCAAATTAAATTCTATTTATCAAAAAAATAAAAATTAATATTAAAATATAATTAAAACTCCTTGAATAAATATTACTTAAATAAACTTGATTTTTTAGATTTTTCAAACATTTCAACAGAAGGTAAATTTTTTTGACTATATCTTCTAATTGAATCAATGAATGATTTTCTAATACTCATATTTACATTAGATTTTTCTAATTCCATTGGTTCTAAAATTTGTTCATTTCCTTTATTTTCATTTTCATAATCTAAATTAATTAAATCTAATAAATTAGATTGTACAAGATCAAATTGTTGATTATTAAATTCATCATCTTCATCTTGTAAATCATGTACTTTTTCTTTCATTTGTTCTAATTTAAAATTTTTCATTGATTCTGCTAAAAAATCTTTCATATTTTTACTACATTTTAAATTATCTAAATTATCATTTTCAATTGGTATTTCATTTTTTGCTAAATTTCTAAATAATTTTTCATCTAATATTTCATCTTCTTTTGTTTCTTTTGGAATATTTCCATTATAACTTTTTGTTAAAAATTCCAAAAATTTTTCTCTTAATATATTATATGATTCTTCTTCTTTTTCTTTTTCATTTTTATTAAATTCATTTATATTATTATTAATATTATCATTATTATTTATATTAGATTTAATATTTTTATTATTACTATTATCTTTTTGTATAAATTTCATATTATTATTTAAATTTTGTGGTATTATATATTTTGGCTTTTGTTTTTTTGTTTTATTTACATTAAATGTATTTGGCATTGTTTTTAAATTGTCTGCTGTATTTTTTTTATGAGTTGGAGTCTTCATTTTATTTTTATTAATATAAACTTGTGTACTTATATTTTTTTTTGGAGTAATAATTTTATTATTCTTAAAACTAGTTTTAGATTTACTTTTTTTAAAACTTGTATTTATCATTTTATTATTATTTTTATTAAAACTTTGATTATTTTTTGATATTCCACTTATATTATTTTCACTATTTCTTCTTTGATTAGAATCATAATTAAAAGAATTTCTTCTTTGAATTTCATCATTTAATGGACTATTATTATTATCTTTTTTTTCTTTTTTAATTTGTTCAATTATTTTCAAATTTTTAGTATTTCTAACAGATTTAATTGTTCTATTTATATTATGTTCATCAATTAAATTATTTTTAAAATTTTTAAAATATTTTTCATTTGGAGACAAAACAATTTTATCATCATTAATAATTTTAGGATTAGGTAATAAATTATTAACAGGACTTTTTAAAACTTTATTTTTTTCATTTGATTTAGCACTTATTCTAAAAGTATTTTCTTGTCCAAAAGGATTTTTATTTCTTGTATTATTAATAACATTATTATTATTATTATTAGTAATAACATTATTATCATTTACATAATTTTCAGGTTTTATTTTTAAAGAATCTTTCTTTTCTTTATTAAAATTATTTACATTATTTTCTTTTTCTTTTTCACTTTCACTATCACTATCACTTTCACTTTGACTACTACTACTACAACTACTACTACTACTACTTTCACTATTAGAATTATTACTATCTTCTTTTTGATTATTTAAATCTTCAATTTTTAATTTTTTTTCTTTTTTAGTTTTTGTATTTTTATTATCTTCTTGAACAGGAATAATATCAAAAGGAATTAAAGGATTATCATTAAATTTACTTGTTGAATGCTTATTATCATTTGATACAATATTTGGAACAAATACACTATTATATCTATTTGTTCTTACATTTGGTTTATTTAAAGAAAAATTATTTGTTTCTTCAAGTTCTTTTGGTTCAAATTCAATATCTTTTACATTTGAAGAACCTAATTCATTATTTATATGATACATATTATTTTCATTTTCTGCTTGTAAACTAATTGTTTTTGTTAATTCATTTGATGATGGACTTACATATTTATATTGAGCATTTTTTATTGGTTCATCATCTATTTCCATTAAGTTATTACCCATTTTTTGTAAAGCTTTTAATTTAAATTCTTTTAATTTTTCTGGTTGCATTGATGAATGATATTTTGATATATTCTTTATTTTGTCTTTTAATTCATATAATTTTTCTTTTTTGTTTATTTCTGTTTTTATATTTGGATTTTCCATATTTGTATTATCCATACTTAATATATTATCATTTTTATTTGGAGTATCTATTTTTGAATTTGAGTTATTTATATTATTGTTTATATTATTTTTGTTTTCTGGATTATTTTCATTATTTTTTAATTCTTGGTTTTTCTTTTCTAACATATTTAATATATTTGGTCTAAATGTTCCTTGTCCACCTATTTTTTTATTTGATTTTATTTCATTTTCATTATTATTAGGAGATTTTTTATTATCATTTATATTTTTTTCATATAAAATATTAGGAAGTATATGACCTTCTCTTTGAGAATTAATTATATTTTTATTAATATTATCTTTTTTATTATTATTATTTTCATTTTTATTATTAATATCATTTTTATTATTCTTATTATCATTTATAATATCTTTATTATCATTTTTACTATTATTATCACCAAATATATTATCAGAAATTTTTCTTTTATTAAAATATCCTACCATATCTTTAATTATAGTATCATCACCTAAATCATTATTAGAATTTCCTTCAGATAATATTGAAGCAATTTGTTCAAAATTTTGAGACATTTTTTCTTGATTTTTTTTTTGAGTCTTTGGAGTAATATTTTCATTTGAATTATTAGCATATTTTAAATTGATTGTTTCATCATTATCTTTACTTGTTGATGATAAATTTTTATCTAATAATTCATTATTATTTTCATCTTTTGATAATTGATTATTTGAATTTTTATTTATTTTATTTTTTTCTATTGGAGTATTTGGGCCAGATTTTTCTTTTATTGTTTCTTGATTTTCTTCAAATTTATTGTCGTTAATATTATCATTATTCTTTTCTTTATTCATTTTATTTTGTTTATTATCAAATTTTTTATTATTATCATTTATATTTTCTTTTTCATTATTTTTTTTCTTATTTTTTTTCTTTATATTATTTTCATTGTCATCTTTTTCTTCTTTTTCTATTTGATCTTCATTTTTTTGATTATTTTTTATTTCATCATTATGTTTTAAAATTCCTTTTAAAATTTTTGAATGAGGAGTATTATGATCTTCATTTATATTATAATTTTTTTTTTCTTTTTCATTTGGTTCTATCTTATTTTGTATATTTTCATTTTTGAAATTTTCTGTTTTATCTTTTTTATCTTTTATTTTATTTCCTTTTTCATTTTCATTTACATTATTATTTAAATCATTGCTTTGATTTATATTATTATTTTTATTTTCATTTTTATCATCATTATTATTATTATTATTGCTTTTCTTATTTATATTTAATTTTTCATTTTCATTATTTTTTATATTTTTATTTTCGTCTTCTTTAATCTTTAAATCCATTTTATCTTTTTCATTATTTCTATTTATATTATTATTTTCCTTAATTGATTTATATTCATGTGTATTTAAATTATTCTCATTATTATTATTAACTTCATCACTTTCATTTGAGATATCAAGTTTTAAAATGAGTTTTTTATTTTTGTCTTGATTTAATTTTTCTTCTTCATTGCTATCATCACTTTTATCTATTACTTTTTTAATATTTGAAGGTTTTTTAAGTGCACTTCTTAATTTAAAATGTGGAATTTCTTTATTTTTTTCTTCATTTATTTTATTATTATTAGTATTATTATTATTATTTTCATTATTATTATTATTATTGTTTAATACATTTTTAATATCATTATTCTTATTATTTAAATCTTTTTTAATATCATTATTAATATTATTATTATTTAATTCATTTTTAATATTATTATTATTGTTTTTAAGCTCATTTTCAGAATCAATTTCATCATTTTTATTGTCAGTTTTATTATATTCTTTTAAATTATTACTATTTTTTCTTTCTGGAGTACTACTTTCAATATCATTAATTCCTTTTGTTTTAATATTATAAAAATTTTTCCCTTTTTCAATTTTAATATTATTAATTGAATTTCTTTTTGAATTGTTTTGACTATCAAAATTATTTAATTGATCAGAATTTCTTTTACTACCCTTTAAATTATTGAATTGATTATCATAAGTATTTTTTTTATTTTGATTTACTTGATTTATAATTTCTTTATTTCTTTTATCCATTTCATCTCTTAAATTTTTTTCCTTTTCATTTAATTCATTTTCTTTTTTAATTTGGTCTTTAAATTTATCCAAAATTTGATTTTCATTTTTATAAGGACTTTGACTATTATTTTCAATTCTTTTTAAATTATTCATTAAATTTTCTTTATTTTTATTAGAATCATTTATTCTTTGTTCAACTTTATCATTCATATTTTTTCTAAATTTATTCATTTTTTCTTTTATTTTTTCACTCTGATCAATATTATTATAATCAGTATCAATATTTATATTATGAGAAGAAAGTCCTCTTAATTTTTGATCTTGAGAATTATAATCATTATCAGTATTATTAATTTGTCCATATCTATAATTATTAAATTTATTTTTATTATTAAATCGATTTGAAAAGTTTGATTTTGATGATGAAAATGCTCTATTTTTTTCATCATCAAATAAATTTCTTATTAATCTATTTCTTTGATTTTTATAATTTTCATTTATTGGAATATTTAATATATTACTTGTTAGATTAAATGAATTATTTGTTGAGCCTATTATTACACTTATTGGTTCATTTTCTAAAAAGTTAACACCTTCATAATTTTCAAAATCAACTTTTATTAATTCTATTCTTTTTTTTCCTATTAAAAATGCATTTCCTTCAGAATTATAATATATTTTTGTTTTATTTATTAAATTATCAATTTTTTTATCTAATATATTTCCAAGCATATTAGAAATTTTTGATATTTTACTCATTGTGGTTAAATTATTTACATTTGAATGAATAGAATTTACACTTTCATATGTATTATTAAAATTATTCAGAGTATTTGTCATTAAAAAATAATTTGATTCAGGATTATATTTTCTCTTATAAAATATTTTATCATCACCTTCTTCAAAAGCTTTTAAATAATGCTCAGTACATTTCATTTGGAAAAATAAAACTTTAACATAATAAGGTTGAGTTATCATTGATAATTTTACATTTTCATTTACATCATATTCATTTTGTGTATAATCATATAAATCAATATCTTTATTTTTATATGTATAATTAATAAATTCATATATTATTGAATTATTTTTTGAAATAGCATAAAATGTTCTATCTATAAATTTAACTGAATCAATTAAATAATTTTGTGCTTCTTCACTTAAAAAATTTAATTCTTCATTTTCATTATCATCATTATTTAATTTTATTTTAAATAATCCTTGTAATTCAGAATAAATATATAATTCACCTTTATGAGTAATAAAAATAAGTAATTCTTCTCCACAGAAAATATTAGTAACTTTATCAAAATTAAAATCATCAAAACGATAATTAAAAGTTTCATTATTTTTAAAATTAAAAAATACAATATTTGAATTATTTCTTTTAATATTATCAACATTAATCTTACTTTTATAATTAATAACACCAAATTTAAAAGCCACACCATCACTAGTAATCCCAGCAGTATAATATTTTCCACATTCAACTTTACTAACATTAAAATTAGCATTTAAAACAACTTTTTTAGGAATAAAACAAACATTATTATAATAATAATTATCATTATTCAAATTATTATCCTTATTATTATTTTCAATATTATTATTTTCAAAATTATTATTTTCAATATTATTATTTTCATTATTATTATTTTCAATATTAGAATTAGTATTATATCCACATTGACCAAAAGAATCATCTCCCCAAGTATATAAATTTTTTCCATAATCCAAAGCAGCACCATGAGTTTCACTTAAGGAAATATAATAAACTCTCAATTTACTTAAATATTTATTTAAAGTAGGAATTTTAACATGAAAAATATTATTTCCTAAAGCAAGAAGTCCTTTTTCTTCAATATCAATTCCCCAAGAATAAATTTGACCACTTTCAGTTATTGCATGACAAATATCTCTATTACAAGATATACTTTTTATTTTCTTAAAACCCATATTTGTAAATGAAATTGGTGCTGATGATAAATATTCTAAATTATCATCATATAAATTTTGAATTTTTGGTATCCATGCTATTAATTGATTTTCATATAATGCATATGTATTATTTATTGAAAATGAAAATGATTTTAGTTGAGAATAATCAGTTGATGATGTTTTTGATAAAAATTGTTGATCGTTTAGTCTTTTACAATTTGAATAAAATAAATACTATTTTATAATTTTTTTTTTTGAGTTATATTAATTTTTATCTTACGTTTTTGTACATTTTTTTTTTTTTGGTTTATTTTTTTTAACAAATTTTTTTTATTTGTCTTTTTATTTAGATAATTTTTTCATTATATATAATCAAAAAATTATTTTTTATGTTAATTATGTATTATAGAAAGAGTAATTAATTATAATTAATATTTTATTTAAATTTTTAATAATCATTTTTAAAATAAATAATTTAAAATTTAAATGTTAAAAATTTTTAAATTAAAATATTTTGATTTCTAATTCTTTGAATATATCAAAATATATTTATATAAATTAATTCATTTAAAAATCTATTTTTCATATTGAAAAATTTAATTATATTTTTTTTGTTTTTCTTTCGTTTCATTTCCATATTTTAAATTACTAATTTTATTTTTTGAATTTTTTTTTCTTTTTTTTATTTCAACCGCTTTATTTTTTTTTCTTTTTTTGGAACTTAAAGGATTAAAATATTCATAATTATTATCTTTTAAAAATAAAGAACTATTAACATTATCAGAATAAAAAATCTTTTTCAAATTTTTTATTTGATTATCATTTATATTAAAATCAATTGAACTATTAAACTGTGAAATTGCCTTAATTCCTTTAAATATAGTTAATTCTCCATCTTCAAATACATTTTCAATTTTTCTTTTTGTTTTCTTTCCGGAGAATAATAAAAAATTATTTTGTTGTAATGAATCTTCATTAATTTCAGAAATGCTACTTATAATATCATTTAAATTTTCTATATTAGTACTATTTAAAAATTAAAATAATGAAATTACTTATTTGAGCTATTTAATGGAATATTTATTGGTAATGAATGGTCTTCTAATGAAAAAATTTGAGTTAAATTTAATTTAAAGTCAATTGAAATTTTCTTCATATAATTAATATATTCAGAATGAGATTTTTTTGTTTCAGTTGAATTAAAACTTTCTTTTATCATTTAATAATTTTATTCAATTAAGTATTTATATACAAAAAAAGAAAGAAATATTTAATTTAAATTAAATCAATTTAAATTAAAATAATAAATTGAGTTTTTTAAAAATTCAGAATAATCTAAATTTTATTATAATAAATATTTAAATTTATTTATAAATTACTATTTTTATACAGGAAAAATAATAATAAAAATAAATTAAATAATTTAAACATAAAAATTAATGGATGGTGAATTTAATAAAAGAGCAGTTTTAGCATATTCAAATTTTATGAAATATATAATACCATTTGCATTATATAATATAATACTAACAATAATTGAAAATAGTGCATGTATTTACTCAGTTGATTTAATGTTTAGTAAAGATAAAATTTTATCAGATCTTTTATCTCCATTTTATTTTCTTAGTCCAAATATTTATTTAGATATTTTAAATGAACAATTTCCAAATGAATGTGATTTAATTTTTAATTATAATGGAACAAGAGATAAAGGAGAAAATAAAGAAGAAGAAGAAAAAGAAGAAAATGAAAATGAAAATTCAAATCAATCAAAAATAAGAAATTTAGATGATGATACAGAAGAAGATTTAAGAATGTATCAAAGATTTAGTAAAAATAAACCTTATTTAGAAATTAAATTCAGAGATAAGAAATTATATACTTTTGATAATTCATATTGTATTTATAATTCTAAATTAATTTTTATTGCAATTGGAATTGTACTAGTAATGAATATATTATTTGTTATTTTATTTTTTTTAAATACAAGAGGCAAACCTAATTTAGGTATTAAAATAGCTGCTATTATATTAACTAATTCTGTAAATATTATAATAAGACCTCTTTTTATTTTTATTTCAGTAATTTTAGTAAATAGACCAATTGTTTATTTATATAAAGGAAAATATATAAAAAGTGAATATAAAACAAAAGAAATATTTTATATGGTACTTTCTTTATTTTTTTTAATTTATTTTATACTCTTTGGTTATATTTATAATACTTTTGCAAATAATACTTTTTGTACTGAAACTCTTCCTTATGATTCATTTCAGTCATCTTTAGAAGTTAATCTTATTATTATTAAAGTTTTTATTGGATTTAAAATTACTTATGATAAATTAATGGGAATTAATGATTTTAAAGTTATCAATTTAATTGTAGGTTTATTTATATTTTTAAGAGGAATTAGTGCATTTGGTTCAAGGGAAAAAATAGTTAATCATGTATATTTAAGGAATATAAGAGCTTTTATTTCTATATTTTGTTGTATTTATATTACTCTTAAATTAATGAATCAATATATTAATTATTTACAAACTTATTCTGGAATTACTATTACTTTGGAATTAATTTTAATTGTTGTTTTAATTGGTGCTTTAGTATTTATTTTCTCAGAAGGAAATGAAGATTTTACTTTTAGAGATAAAGACGAATTTTTAGATGAAAGTATGAGATTTATTTATTATATAACTAGAAATTTTCCAACTGATAATTTGATTAGTTTTAGGGAGAAAAAAAAAGAAAGAGAAGATTTTATTGATAATGTAATAATTGGTCATAAAATGAAATGTAATATGGAAGAATGTATTATTTGTTGTGAAGATATTTATAATCCAGATTTAAAAACTCTTTGTTTAATTTTATATCAACAATTTCTATTAAATGAAAAAGAATATAAAGAAAAAGATGAAGATTTAACTTTAATAATTAAATTAATGTATTTAAAAATAATTGATGAAGATAAAATTCATAGATTAGCATATACAGTATTAAAAAATTTAAAAAGCAAAAATTTAAGAAGTGATACAAGATTAAAAATAACATATATATATCAAAAAAATTTAGATGAATTAAATATAGATTTAAAAGGTTTATTAAAAATAAAATATGGAGAAGTAAATGATGAATTATTAATGTGTATAAAAAATTTTGAAGAAATTTTAGGTTTTATTAAAACAAGAACTGAAAAAGTAGAATTAGTAACAAATAAAACAAATTTACTTGGAAATATGTATAATACTTTATTATCAGATCTTCATTTTTTAAAAAAAAATAAAAGAACATATTTTGATACTCCTAATTTTTTGCAAATTATATGTATTGTTAAATTATTATTTCCACGTCCTTTAGATAATGAATTAGTTGATAGTTTAGATTATAATTTTATAGATTTTTTAGAATATGTTGATAGAGAATTCGCAGAAAATATTTCATTTTTATTAAAATATGATTTTAATAATAAAACATGGAGAATAAAAAAAATTCCAAAAAAATTTATTGATATGACAAATTATAAAATAAGTGAATTACTAGATCAATCACTTGAAAAAATCTTCCCAAAAATTTTAGCAAAATCAAGAGTAAAAAAATTAGAAAACGAAATAATATTATCAAATATGACAGACACAAAATTAGAATTTAAAACAGTAATATGTGACAATGAAACAAATGCAAGATACGTTAAATTTATAATAGATATAATTCCTCATTTAGAAGATAATTATTTATTATATATGTATTGTCACTTTCATAAAAGACAATTAATAATAATAGATGAATATGGTAATTTTATAAATGGCTCAGATGTTTTATATGAAAAAGTTGGAATTAATGCTGAAATTGTTGCTGCAAGTAAAGGAAGAATTAATATGTTTACAATGTTTAATTTAGATAAAAAACAAAAATTAGAAGATGTTAAAATAGTATCAATTGCTAATGAAGGAGTAGTTGATGCTACAAAAAATTTATTTTTATTAGAAAATAATAATGCTTTTGATAAACCTAAAAATACAGCTGCTCCAAGTTTTCTTAATTCTTTTATTAAAAATGAAGCAAATGGACAATTTAAAAAAGATAAAAGTGTAGTATTTTTACATTTATTTAGTAAAGAAGTTATTAATGATGTAAAATATTATATTTATAATATAAAAATATCAAATCCAGAAGATAAAAAAAAACAACAAAAAGAAAATGAAAATAGTAATGTAAGTAATGATGAGAAAGTAAAATCACATACAATGACAGTAAAACATTTAACAACAGATTATAGTAATTCAAGTGATGAAAAAGAACCTTTAACTAAACATGAAAAAGAAGATAGAAAAGAAGATGATGATGAAGAAAAAAAACAAATTAAAAAAGAAGATAAGAAAGATGATGATATTAATACTTATCAAAATTATGTTAATTATTATAATACTTTTTATGAAAGTCAACATTCAATGAGTATGACAATGAATTCTAAAATAAATCTTCATTCATATAATTCTTCACAAGCTAATTCATCTAATTCAGATGTTTTTGGTTATTTACTTATGAAGACTGTTGGTAATAAAAGTTCTGCTAATAAATTTGAAAATTTTATTTATATTATTTTTATGTTTAATATTGGTTTAGTTTTATTTGGATTGTCTTGTATTATTTATTTACAAACTTATTCTTTTTCTTCTTATAAATTGTTAGATACTATTGATTTATATCATACTATGGTTTCTAAAGTTTTTAAAAGTACTATGATTTTTTTTTGCTTTTTTAAATATGATAAAAGTTCTTCTGATAGTGAATATTATGATTATTTGAAAAATGAATTAAATATGAGTAATCCTATTCAATATGATTCTTTAATTAAAAATTTAATTGAATATGATTCTTCTTTGACTTTAAATGATATTATACAATTTAATAATTATGCTTATGATTATTTTTCTAATGATAAATATTCAAATGATATTAATTATTATACATATTTTATTCATTTAGATCCTTCTGGTTCTTATAATATTAAATTAGAAAAATTAAAAAATATAATTGATTTATTTACTCTTACAATAAATCAACTTGCAAATGAACAAACAACAAAATTATTTTTAGATACAATATATTTAGAATATACATATAATGATAAAACATCATTAACTTATCCTAATTTAATGACATTAACAAGAGTAAATTCATCTTTATTAACAAAAGAAGATAAAATGTATTTTACAGATTTAATAAATATATATCATCATTTATTTAATTATTTCAATTCTTATGTAATAAATTTTGAATTAATAGCAAAATTCCTAAACGAAACAAGTGATAAACATTTTCACAATTTACATCAAACAAACAAAGTCTTATTAATACTATTTTTAATATTTAATATAATATTTGTATTAATATGTTTATCATCAATAATAATATATAGAAAAATATTAAAAACTGAATTTCAAAATTTATATGGTTTAAGTGAAGAAAATATATCAAAACTTCAAGAAAAATTTCAATATGTAAAAGAATTAATAAAAAGTGAACAAAGTCCAAGTAAAATATATAATAAAATACGTAAAATGAGAGAAGAAATAGAACAAGCACAAATAGAAGATAAATTAAAACAAAAGAGAAAAGAACATAAAGAAAGTTTACAAAAACAAGAAAATAAACCAAAACAACAACAAGTTAATCCTCAAAATCAAGATGATAGTAATTCAGTAATGACTTCTGGTTCAGTTGCAAATAATAGTGAATATTTACAATTCTCAGGTGCTGTTAAAGGATTATTTAGAAGTTCTACTTTAAGAGCAAAACAACAATTAAAAAAATTAAGTAAAGAAGCAAGAAAAGCAAAAGCAAGTCAAGATTTATTAAAAAGATTAAATTTTGATTTTGAAATGGTTAAAAATTTTATTTTTTTTATTGTATTTATGGCTGTTTTTTATTTATTAATTGGAATTATTGTTATTATTGTTTCACAATCTAATTTTTCTAAAGTTGAAATTTCTATTTATTTTACTTCTAATGTAATGGAAAGATTTTATTCTTTATTTAATTTTTATTCTGCTGTAAAATTAGCAATTATGTTTAATAAAACTAGTCCTTATACTTTATATAATAAAACATATACTCCTGATTGTGAATCTTGTGTTTTAGATTTTTTATATATTTATTCATCAATTTCAAGTGAGTTATCAAATATTGAAAATAATGAAAAGAGATTTAATGATTTAGGTGAAATTGATTCTGTTTTACAAGGAACTGAAATTTGTTCTTATTTATATAATTATACTAGTTCTTTAAATACTTATTTACTTAAAATTAATAGTAGATTAAATAGTCAATTACAAGATATTTGTAATCAAATTCCTATTTTACAAAGTAATGTTGATTCTATTTTTACTTATATTACTGTTTATACTAGACAAATTTATTCTATATTTTTATCTAGTGATAGGAGTAATCAAGAAAAAAAATTAGTTTATTTAGTTGATAAATTTATTGAAACTGATATTATTATGACTTTATTTTCTAATTTTTATTTTGAATATACTTTTCAAAATATTATTATTGGACTTAATAAGAAAATTGCTAAAACTTATTATACTTTTTGTTTAACTGTTTTTATAATTAATATTATTATTGATTTAGTTATGATTCTTTTTATTTGGTTTAAAATTTATTTTCAAATTATTAAATCAGTTGGAAATGTTCAATTAGTAACAGATTCAGTTTCAATTGTTTAATAATTTAATTCTATTTTATAAATCGTATTTTAAAATAATTTATATAAATAAATAATCAAATAGATTAAATTATAGTTTATTCCAGTAATTAAATACATTATTTGAAATAAATGAATAAATAAATAGAAAAAAAAAAATAAATTTTTCAAGTCACAATTTAATTTAATACAATCAAAAAAGTTTAACCTAATTAATTTCTAAATCATCTCAATATAATAAGTAAAAAGAAAAAATATAAGATTAAAATAATACAAAAATAATATATATTAAATAAAAAATTTAAAAAAACATTTTTAAGAATTATTAAAAATTTAAAAAAAAAAAAAAAACTTAAAATTAAAAAAAAAAATTCTATTAAAAAAGAACAAAAAAAAAAAAAAAAAATTTAAAAAATGAGTTCAATAAACGACTCAGACATAATAGGTGAATCAATATCAACAAATATTTTAAATAAATCCCATTCAAAGCAAATGTACAGTTTCTCAAAAGCATCTCGTTTCCAATTAATAAAAGCTCCATTATCATCAGTATTTTACAACATTCCCTCAAGTCTTAGTGCACGTAGTACTTCAATGGGTTTTGGAACAAAGAGTGACTTTACACAAAATAAAAATAATCCAAATCTCCCATTTTATAATATAAAAAGATTATTTGATTATAAAGAAACTCCTTTATATAGTTTTGGTAGAGTATTAATTTATAAAAAAAAAGAAAAAGGACCTGGACCAGCAAAATATAATATAAGAAAAAATTTAGGTTCTGATGCTCCGAAATATTCATTTGGAAAAAAAATAAAAAATATAAAAAAAGAAAATTTTCCTGGTCCTGGTTCATATGAAAATTACATTAAATTAAATGCCAAAAATTATTTAAGTAAATATAAAAATAGTTTAATTAATGGATGGTCACTTAGTAAAAGTTTTAGAATGAGAAAAAAAGATAATTCAGTACCAGGACCTGATTATTATAATTTAGGTAATTTATTTAATGGAAGTGGTTTTAATTTTAATTCTAAATATAAAAGCTCACTTGGGAAAAGTTTTATTAGTAGAAAAGGGTCTTTTTATAAAAAAAATAATAATCCTGGACCTGGAAGTTATGAAAGTTTTAGTGAGTTTGGTATTTATAGGAAAAAATATTTTAAAGGAAAGTTGGTTAAAGGAAATGTTAGTTGTATTGATTTTTATAAAGGAAAAAAATTGAAGAAAGCTATTTTAGATAAGGAAAATAGTATTGTTTTAGATAAGTATAATCGAAAGGAAAGTGGGTAATATTGATTTGATTGTTTTTTTATTTTTTTGGATTTTATTTTTTTTTGGTATTTTTTTATTTTTTTTAAGTATATTTATATAATGCAATATATAATTTAAATATTTGTTTAATTATAATAATTTATTTATATTTACATATTTTTTAATATTAAACCAACAGAAAAATAATGGAATATAAAATAAAATAATAAAATAATAAAATAAATAAAAAAATAATAATACTAAAATAAAAAAAAAAATAAAAAAAAAAATTAATAAAAAACCATATATTAAATAATCTTAAAAAAATAAATTTATTCCGAAAAAAAAAAAAAAATGTTATCTCAAAACCAACTTCAAGTAAACGACATGCAATCATACTATGCAAATCAAATGAACATTCAGCAAAGACAGCAATATTTAAATTCAGTAAGTAACACATTATTCGTAGCAGATTTACCAGACGAATGTTGTGAAGAAGATTTAGCAGCATTTTTCAAAGACTACAATTTTTCTTGGGCAAAAGTAATGCATAGTATAATGAGAACACATGCTTTTGTAAACTTTAACACAAGAGACGATGCAGAAAAAGCAAGAAATGAATTAAACGGAGTAAAAATTTGTCCAAAATATTCAAAAGATAAAATAGCAAAACCAGTAAGAATTTGTAAATATGAAACTAAATCATATTATACTGAAATTGATGAAAGATGCAATCTATTAGTTAAAAATTTATCAAAAGATGTTGGTGCACATTTACTTTTTAAAACATTTAGAAAATATGGTGATATTAGATCAAGTAAATTAATGGTTGATTTTTTTGGTAATACAAAAGGATTTGGATTTGTTTCTTTTTATAAAGTTGATGATTCTTTAAGAGCAAAAAGTGAATTAGATGGTAAAGAAATTGAAGGAAAGAATATTAAAGTTAATTTTTTAGTTAGAGGAAGAGTTCATGAAATTAAAAAAAATAATATTTATGTTAAAGAAATACCAAAAAAAAATTTTGATAATAAAGATTTAGAAAATTTATTTTGTAAATTTGGTGATATTAAAAGTGCTATTGTATTAAAAGATGAAAAAGGAGAAAGTAAAGGATTTGGTTTTGTTTGTTTTAATAAAGCTGAAGATGCTGAAAAAGCTTTAAAGGAAATGAATGATAAGCAAATATTTCCTGATCAAGAAAAAAATTTATATGTTAGTTTCGCTATGAAAAAAGGAGAAAGAAGAGAAGCTTTATTAAAAAGAAGAGAAGAATTATATAAATTATCACAAAAAATGACAGTTTATGCAAAAATTAAAAATGAAAATAATTTCAATGATGAGAAAGATTTTATAGAAAAAATCAATTATTACTTAAAAAAATTATTAAATGAAGATTATAAACCAAAACATATTAAAGTAAGATATGAAACAAAAAATGCATTTATAACAATGAATACACAAGAAGAAGCAAAAAATTTTGTAAAAGCATATCAAGAATTTAGTAAATCAAATGAAACAGATGTTTACTTTAATTTATATAAATCAAAAATTGATAGAATAACTAATACATATTATAAAAAATATAATCAATTTTCAGAAACAGCATCATTATCAAGTGGAAAAAATCCTAAATTTAAAAATTATAATGATTTTAATGTTGTTCCTCAAGTTAATGATAGTAGAAAATATAATACTTATAATAATTTCAATCAAGTTCCTATTCAACAATTTCCTATTCCACAAAATAAATTTATTCAATATAATAATTTTGATGTTCAAAATAATAATATTAATAATAATAATAATAATAATAATAATAATCAAATTAATCAAATTAATCAAAATATTCCTAATATTGTTACTAAAGATGATGCTGGGGATTATATTTTTGAAATTGTTGAAAAAATTTATAAAGAACAAGCTGGTAAAATTACTGGAATGATTATTGAATTTGGTTTAGATAAGTTAAAAAATATGATTTATAATGATAGAAAAGAATTGATGAATCAAATTGAAAATGCTCATAAATTGTTACAAAATATTGATAAGTAAAATTTTTTGTTTTGTTGTTTAAAAATTTTTTTTTGAAATGGTTTAAAGTATTGGATTTGTTTTGTTTTTAAATAAAAAAAATATATAAAATTTTAAAAAATGAAAAAAGAAAAAAATTTATTTAGAAATATTAAATTATATTTTTTTATATTACATTTTTGAAATTAATGAAAAAAAAATTTAATAAATTTTTATTCTATTTTTTACAAAAATTCATTTATTATTTTCTTTTTTAATTATTTTGTTAATTTCATCTTTTAAATATGTACATTGTAAACTTAAATTATTAAAATCTTTTTTACAATTGTTAATTAATTTATCAAATCTATTTATATCAAATTTTAAAGTTTTAATTTTATTTTTATCTTCATCAACTTTAGTTTTCATATTTAATAAATTTAATTTTTCAACTTTTAACTTATTTATTTTATTTTGTAAAACTATTTTTTTTTTTATTAAAGAATTTTTCTTTTCTTGAGTTTGACTTTTTCTTGAAATTGATTTTTCTCCATTATTAAAAGTACTTGATGTTGTTAAAAAAAAATTCGTTGAATTTGTTTGTGTTTTTAATGAACTTTTTGAAGTTAATTTATCATTTCTTAAATATTTATGAGTAAAAGACAATATACCATATTTTTGATAATTTGAAATAAATTTATTATCATTTTTATTTTGTTTTAAAGTCATTTTATTTTGTTGAGATTTATTTTTTTTTATCGGAATTGGGGAAATATAATGAATTTTAATTGGATTTTTATATAAACTTATTTGATTTGGATTTCTTAAAAAAAATTCTTTTAACATATTTTTTTGTATTTTTTTATTAAATATTTACTCAATTAAATAAAGTATTTTTGTTAATAAAAATATATTTAAAAATAATTTATCAATAAATTGAATAATTTAGATTTTATTTGACTTACATATAAGTTTCAAATTAAAAAAGAAAAATAAAAAAGAAATTATAAATCAAAGAAAAAAAACTTATTTTTTAAATATATTATTAATTACTATTTTATTTTATTGTTTCAAATAAATTTATCAAATATTTTTATTATTTTAATAAAAAAAATTATAATTTTAATTATTATTTTTAATTACATAATTCAAAAGTCTCTATTTTTATTATTACATATATATAAGATAATTAATTTTTCTGTTAAAAAATTATTTTATAATGAATCTATAATATTTTTCCTTTATTTAAATTCCCAAAGATTAAAGAATTTTATTTAATTTAATTTATGAAAATATATTGATTATTTCTTTTTACAATTAACAACAAAATATCTTCTTTTTTTAAAAATTAAATTATTTTTAAAATAATTTTATTCTGAGTTATATAACATTTTAATTTATTAAATAAAAATATCTAAAATATATTAAAATTTTGATTTAATAATATTTAAATTTTAAAAACAAAAAATAAGATATTCAATTCATAAAAAATATCATGAAATAAAAATAATTTGATTAAAAATCAATTCTTATACATACTTAAATTATTATTTAAATCTTTACAAGCAGGACACATCCTTGGATACTTACATTTAAACTTTCCTTTATGATTATAAAATGAAATTTTATCATCTATAAAATCCTCACCACAATAATAATGTCCATTTGACAATTTGCAAAATCTTTCTTCTTTATTAATCAATACTTGATCACTTAAATTATAATTTTTTTTATTTATTTTCATACAAAATGAACAAAAGCAATTTCCTTCTCTACATATATTATCTGGACAGCATAGACATTTTAAATTTTTTTGATTACATCTATAAAATTTATCAATGGAATATGAAAATTCATTAACTGATTTAGATATTTGATTATCAAAATTAATTGAATCATTATTAAGTATTCTACTGATATATTCACTATGTAAATCAATTGTTTTCATAAGATTATTTACTTCTGGAAATTTTGATGGTTCTGTATTTATTATATCTTTATTTATTTCTTCCTTTCTGTTATTTATTTCTGTATTCAATCTTATATTTTTATCATAATTAGAAATGTTATCTTTAATATTATCATGATCTAAAAAAATTTCTTGATCATTTAGTGATTTGTTATCATCTTTATCATTAATACTTTTACTATCTGATATTGATTCATTACATTTATTAATTTTATTTTGATTTATTAATTCTTTTAAATTTTCTCCATATCTATTATTAAAAATACTATATTCATTAAATATAGCTAAAACTATATGATTATGATAATAATAAATATGTTCTTTAAATTCAATTAAATTTATAAAATGTTTTGAACAAATATTACATTTGAATTTTTCTTTATGATTAGATACACAATGATTAAGGAATTCATTCTCACTTTTAAATTTTAATCCACATTCTAAACAAGGAAATGAAATTTTTTCTAATAATTTAACTATTGCCAAATTCACTTCCATTGATTTATTTTTACAATTATTACATGTATACACACATTTAGAACAAAAAAGTAAATGACATTTTGAACATTCAAATGGTTTATCTAAAATTTTGTTACATTTTGAACATTTTAATAATTCATATCTACTTTCAAACATTATAATTTTTTATGAAATAATATTAAAAAAATTAAAAAAAAATATTAAAAATTATAATTAAAACTTTTTTTAAATATTTCCCAATATTTATTCTAAAATTTAATTATTTCCTCGTTTTAAACAATCTATTTCTAATTTGAATCCATAAAACAAAGCAAACAGGAAAAAAGAAAAAAATAGAAACAGTCATTATAAAAACAGCAACCATATCTTTAGTATTTAAAATATAAATCCAAGAAAAAACAAAAAAAGTTGTATTATCTTCAGCAGGTTTAACTTTTTCTTTAGATAAAAAAGCCTCTAATGCAATATAATAACTAAAAATTAAATTAATAATAACAATAATAATGAAAAAAATAAATCTTCCTATATTTTTATCACCAACACAATTATCAATCCAATTACAATGATGATCAAATCCATCAACACATCTTTTACAAATATGACAATGTTTTACTTTTATTGTTTTTTGACATTTACAATAAGGACAATAATTATTTATATAATATTTATTTTCTACCATTTCCAACCAAGTTAATTGAATATTACATTTAACAACACCAGGATCACTACTATTAACTATTATAAATGAAATAAATAATAAGGAAATAATTGAAAAAAATAATATTTCATTTAATAAAGTATCAACAAAAGGAAGAAGAATAAAATACAATAAAATTTCACTAACAATATGTAACAAAATAAACATAATTGAATTAAATAAATTAACATTTTTATTTTTAATACATTTATTTTTTGATTTTTCCTCAATTTGTTCTTTATTATCACTATAAATACAATATTTCATAGGTTTAGACTCAGTAACAACTCTAAATACATTTTCAAATTCTTTACTATCATTATTCTCAGAAATAATATCATAAACACTTTCTCCATTATTATTTTTTTTATATAAATCAGCACCTTTATATAATAATTTTTTAATTAATTTAGGTCTTAAAGTATGAATTGCAATATGTAAAGGAGTTTGTCCTTTTTTATCAACAAAATTAATATTTTTCATCCAAGAAAGAAGAAAATTAATAGCATTTTCAGAAGCAGAATTAACAGCCCAATGTAAAGGAGTATTCCCATTAAAATCTCTATCAAAAATATCAAAATTATATTTATCTTTAAAATAAATTAATAAATTTGGTCTATCACCTTGAGCACACATATGCATAACACTTAAACCCATAAAATTTCTCATTGTGTAATCTGCACCATTATCAATTAATGTTTTTACTATATCATAATTACCTTTGAAAACTGCGTATAATAATGCAGTGTTTCCTTGAATATCTTGTAAATTTATAAATTGGATAAATTCTTCTTTTTCAAATTTCTCTTTTATTACTTGGAATGTATTTGAGAATAATGTTTGTATATCCATTATTATTAATTTGTGTAATATTGTTTCTGAGTTTTGACCAAATTTCATATTTGCAATCTCGTATTTTGTTAATTTAGTTTTTATTAAATTTACTAAATCTTCTGTTTTGTTATTTTCTATAAAACGTGTTATTGTTAATTCAGTTTTTGATGTGTTTATTTCATTTTCTGTATATGATGAATCAGTATTCATTTTTTATTAAAATTTTTTTAAATTTCTTTATTATTAAATCATATTTTTATTATAAATTGTCTTTTTTTTATTTTTTTTATTAGATTAAAAAAGAAAAATGAATAATTTAGATTTAAACAATAATAATAATAATTTAAATGATAATAAACAAGAAAATCAAAATTTAAATCATCATCATCGTTTTCAAGTTAAAAATACACCAAAAGGACTTTTTCCTCTTTTTAAAAATACTTCTGATTCATATGTTTATGAAAAGAAATTTTATTGTGATTTACCAACAAATATTATACCTCCTAAAATATTTCATTATCCTTTTTCATTAGAAAATTTTTGTAAAACTGATTTATTAACAATGAATTTTGATTTAAAAAAAAATAATGAAATAATAACTGATCCAAAATTAAATACATTAATTCATCAAGATTTTATTAATAATTCTTTAGAATTAATTTTTCCAAATTTAACAACAATTAGTAAAGAAAAAACAGAAAAAGAGGAAAAATTAAAAAAAGAAATATTAGAAATAATAGAAAGAAAAGAAGAAATGCCAATAGAAAAAAAAAAAGTTCTTTTAGAAAAACCATATTATTTAAGAGAATCAACATTTATTACACCAAGTTTAACAGTAACTTCAGATAATAAAAGAAATCCAATGATAAAAAAACCTAATATTGAAAATAGGAAAAAAATAGATATTAAAGAAGAGATTAAAAATTCATTTAAAGATATTGAAAAAATAAAAAGTGGAATAGAACACCCTTTAAAAAAAGGAGTAACTATTAAAGAAGTTTATAATATTTTACCAATGGATATTTATCCTACTTCTAAATATTATCAATTTATTTTCCCAATTGATCCTAATAAAGAAATTAATATTAGTGAAAAAATTGAAATTCCAGATCGTTTTATTTTAAGAAAAAATGAAAATGAAAAAGAAGAATCTTTTGATAATTATTTTGAACCTGATAATCAAATAATATATTCTTTATATAAAAATGAGAAATTAAAAGAAAAAAAAGAAAATAATGAAAATCAAAATTATGCTGAATATTTTTCACATGAAAAAGATTATATAATAACAAATTCAAATGAATATGAATTATTTAATAGATATTTAATGTTTTTAGATAAGAAAGAACATATATTAAAATTAGCACCAATAACAGATAAAATAACATTAAAAAAACATAAAAAATCAAAAAAAGATAATAATGATTTAGATGATGAAGGAAATGAAAATTATTATTTAAATCAAAAAAGAGAAAGAGATATAATAGTAATACCAAAAGAAATAGAAGAACAAGATTTAAAAAAAATAAAAAAATGGTATAAAGATTATGGATTAAATGTTGAATTTAAAGAAAGAAAAATTGAAAATATTGATTATAATGAAATAAAAGAAGTACAAAAAGAAAAAGAAGAAGAAAAAGAAAGACAAAGAGAAAAAGAAGAAGAAAGACAAAGAGAAAAAGAAGAAAGAGAAAGATTAAGAGATGAAGAAAATGAAGAGAAAAGTTCATATGAAGAAAAAAATTATCAAGAAGAAAATGGAGAAAATGATGATAGTGAAGACTTTTTTGCTGATAAAGGAGATGAAAATAATGAAGATAATATTAATAAATCACCTTTAAATAAAAGTGAAAATAATAGTGTTGATAAAAATAATGATGAAGATGATGCTTTATTTGATGATGATAATGAAGAAAATGAAAAAAAAATTAAAGATAATAAAGTTATTGAAGATGATTAATTTTTTATTAAATTTACTATAATTTATAATTTTATATTAAATAAATTTTAAAAAAAAATATTTTTTATTTTATTTTTTAATTAAATTTTTTTTTTCCAAAATATTGAATCTTTATAATATAAATCATATATTATTTTCTCTAAAATAAATTTTGAAAATAAAATGTAAATCGAGTAAATCAATTATATTATTTTTTATCCTTCATTTTAATATTAGTTCATAAAATAAGGAAATCATTTTTTTTTTTTGAGTTAATTCATTTAAATATTTTTTCTTTTTTTTTAAAAATAAATTTAAATCTTTTTCTTTTATTTAGTTTATATTTTTCAAACTCAAGAAAAAGCTTTATTTCCTCTGCTTCATTTATTTTTTTTATTTTATTTATTATTTCATGTTCATTAATCCATTTATTATTTAATAAATTTTCAATATTTGACCTATCATTAATGTCATATTGTATCATAGAAATCAATATATTTTTGAAATCTTCTTCAATCTCATTATCTTGTTTAATAAATTTGATTGATTCTTCAATTTTTTCATTAATTTTCTTACATTTATTTATGTCTTTAATATTTTTATCATTAAAATAATCTTTTAAATCTTTATCAATAATATATTTATTATATCTTAATTTATAAATCATTAACCCTGCACAGTAAATATCAATTTTAAAAGCATTTGAATAGTTAACTATTTTATTATTAGAGTAATATTCTTTTCCTTTTATATTCCATGTTGACGACTTTAATTGTAAATCTTCATTTTCTTTCAAAAGCTTCATACAAGAAAAGTCTGTTAATTTCAATATAAAATGATTGCATAAAAGATAATTTTCTAGTTTTATATCACAATGAACTAAAAGATGTTCTTTTAAAAATGTTAAAGATTGAAATATTTGATAAAGAAAATATTTAACAGTTAGATTGTTTAATTTATTTTTTATTTTATTATTCAAACTTAAAATGTTATTTTCAAAATAATAATATGTAAAGTACTTTAGGTCATTATATTTTGCAATTTCCATAACCATAGAAAATATTATATAATCTTTCAATTCATCTTTAAAAATACTCAAAGTATTAACACAATATAAACTATTCATATTTTTACTCCAACTTAATTCTTGTTGAATAGAATGAATAGATTCTTTTAATAGTTGTTGTTTTTTTACTTTTTTATTTATTCCTATTATTTTCATTGCAAATAAATTATTATCTTTTTTTACTAAATAAACTGTACCATAACCCCCTTTTCCTATTAATGATACTTTAATTAAATTATGTTGATTTATGATATTATTATATATTTCTTCCAAAATTAATAACGTAATTTATAATTAAAAACCACATTAATATATAAAAAACAAAAAATAGTTAATTCAATTTAAAAAAATAAGATTTTGTAAAGTGAAAAATTGAAAATTAAAAATGATTTTATATCAGTACAATGTAACATTAATATTTTGAAAAAATAAATCAAAAGAAAAAAAATGATTTAAATTATCAAAAAAATTTTAGTAAAAAAATGGAAAAAAATTAAAAAGACTAAAGAAACTTAGATAAAGTATCTTTCTCATAATAAATAAAAAAAAGTTATTTAATGAAAAAATTAAAAAATATTATTAAAAATAAATATAAATTAAAATAAATTTAAATTTTATATAATTTAAACTGTTTTACTACCTTTTATAATAAAATTATATTCTTCTTCCTCTAATTTTTTTAAAGGAAAAGCTTCTAAAATTTCTTTACAGAAAAATTGACAATTTTCCTGTATTAAATCATATTTATTAGGTAAAGTTTCAATAAATAATTTAAGAGCATTAACTGAAAATCTTTTTCTTTCAGGAACCCAAACGTCCCTAATTTTATTATTTTTAGAATATTTATTTAAATTACAAAAATAAGTAATTTTATAAATTGCTGCATCATAATCTGAAACTTTTTCAAAAGTTATAGGATAAGTTTGTGCTACATAAAAATTACCTTTTTCTGTTTTAAATATTAATCCTTCATGATGAGGAGAATTTCCAGTGACATAAACTACATTTGATAATAATTGTAATGGTGCATTATCAAAAAAGGGAATTCTTATTCTTTGAACTTCTTTAATTTTATCTTCTAAATCTTCTTTTGATAATTCATCAATATTTAATTTTGCATTTTCACATTTTCCTATTTCAAATGAACCTGAATTTATTTGTTTTGAGCCCATATTTATTTTTAATAATTTTTATTATTTTTTTTTTCATAATTTTTTTCTTGTTTTAATTATATTATATATAAAATGAATGAAAGTTAAGATATTAAAACTCCAATAAATTTATATAGTGAAAAATATCAAATTGATGAATAAAATAAATAAATTCAAAATTTATTAGAAAAAGAATCTAATTTATAAAAAGAAATTAAATACATTAATTAAAATTTAAAAATTTAATAATTAAAAGGTAAGAAATGAATATTTAAAATTATAAAAATTAAACAAATGGAAGAAGAAGAAATTATAAAAAGAAAATTGTTTATTATGCATTAATAAATGATAAGAGCAATGACAAAAAATATATAAATAGAATAAATCAAATAATTCAAGAAATTTAAACAACTAAATATAATTGAATATCAATTAAATAAAAAATAAAAAATTAGTTGAGACCCATATTTATATTCATTAAAAGGAAAGTATAACAAATAATAACTGATAAAGAAATGATAAATAATGAATTATTATAAGATAAATAAGAATTTGATTAATTAATTCAAATATATAAAATAAAAAAAATAAAGATACTCAATTCTAAAATCTTTATTATTTTTCTTTTAATAAATTAAAATTATGAATATATCTTATTTAATAAATAATTATAATGTAAAATTTTTAAAAATTTTTTTCTTTACAATTTAAATTAATTAAAATTTATAAAGTGTTATTTTTATCTACTTTTATATCTTTTATGTTTATATATTAAATAAAAAAAAAATCATACTTAAAAAATAACAAATTATTTAAAATCAATCTTTATAAGATTCAAATTGAAAACTTTTTTTTATTTTAGTTCATTAAATAACAAAATAAAAAAAAGTTATTTTTCAATTTTTATTAATTAATTATTTTTTCAATTTAATTAATTAATTAAAAATAAAAATAAAATTATTAAAATAAAAAAAATAATTTGTTAATTTAATTACATTTATAAATAAAATATTCTATCATTGACAAAGTAAAAAATTATTTATAAATATAAAATAGTTATTTATATCTTCCAATAAATTTGTCAGCTACTCTCCCATATTTTTCAAGATTATATTTAACAAAAATAGCATTTAATTTTCCCTTTTTATCTTTATAATTCCCTTTAAAATAATTTATAAACTCCTTAATAACATTTTTAATTTTATTTTCTTTATAACCAGTATGAATTAATAATTTATCATCCCATATTTTAAATCTTTTAGGATAAACAATTTTTAAAGCTAAATAAAACATACTAGAAGCAATTAAACTTTGTTTATTTTTCATAATATCAGTAGAAAGAAAACAAAATTCAATAAACATAGAACATAAATTATAAACATCAATACAATTTTCTTTAGAAATAAAATATAATCTATCAAGGAAAACATAAGGAGAAATACATAAAATATCAAATTTTAAATTATCTAAAATTTTCATTTCCATATCAATAACATCTTCTTTTGTAAAAGCTTTACTAGAAACAATAATATAATCTCTTATTTCAGGAGGATAAATTTCTTCATATTTTGCTGCAATATGTAAAGCCGTTGCACCTAATAATTGAAAAGAATTTATAAAAGCTTTTTTTTTTTCGATCATTCTATCAATTAGATTAACAGTTATAAATAAAGTATTTGGTAATAAATTAAATTTTGAATGAACTGATATAATCCAATCAAGTAATATTTTTCTTGATCTTTCTGAAATTTCTCCTTTTGATAATATTGAATTTGAATAAATTGGCATATTTAAACTTTCATTTGATCTTAAATAAGAAAAAATTTCTTTTGAATATTCAACACAATATTGAGGATTATTTATTTGTTCTAATTCACTTGATTCTAATACACATTTTTCTATTGGTAATAATGGCTGAGAAAAATTATAATGATTTATTGGAATAAATGAAGATTTCAGTTCAAGTGAAATTTTTTCTTTTTCATCTAATCCATTTATATTAGTATTATTATATTCTATATTATTTGAATTTATTATATTTTTTCCAAAATAACGAAAGGCTCCATTTTTTGACTTTTCTATTGGATTTATTTGTTTATTTTTATTTTTTCTTTGTGCAAATAGTTTTGATATTTTTATATTTTGATAAGGATTAATGTTCTCATCATTTTCTGGAGTTGGTGCATTAGGATTTATATTTTTGTTTAAATTTTCTGAAATAAAATTTGACAATTGATGTCTCATTTTACTTTTTTAAATTTAAGTTTTTATTTCAATTTATACTAAGGTAAAATTAAAGAGAATATTTATAAAATATTTTATAAATAAATTTGCTTTTTTTTTAATTGATTTTATAATTTATTCATTTTTTTATAAAATAATAAAATATAAATTTTAGTTAATTATCTTTTATAATTTTCTTTTTTTCTTTAATTATAAATCAAAATTATTAAAAATGTAATTATTAACTAGAAACAAAATGTAGTTTTTTCATATGTTTAAAAAAAATATTTAATTTATACTGAACATAAAAACAAATGGAAAATTGAAAATAAATAATATAATAATATTATAAATAATCTGTTAAAAATATTAAATAAATGAAATTAAAATTTATTATTTAGTATTACATCAAATAGTAAAAATTAAAAATCAATTAATCAAAAAAATAGTAGTCAAATAAATATAAATCAGGAAAAAAGTAGCAAAAAAAACATTAATAATCAACCAATTGTTCATATAGTTGATAATACGAAATAAAAGAAAATACAATATCACATAATAAAAGTAGTAAATCAAATAATAAAAGTTACTATTAAATTTATATATAAATATTCTAATTATGTATATAAAAAAGTATTTTGGAAAAATGGTTGAATTAAAATTCATTTGCATTGTAAAGATTGATCTTATTGTTACACTCTTTCAAAAAATTTTAATACTCAAAGTTCTGAAAATATAGCTATTAAATATTATTAATTCATTAAATTTATATTTTTAAATAATATATTTTATTTAAATAACTTTTTAATTAATTGATTATAATTATATACCCAATCCCCACTCCTCAATATAATTTATTGATTTTTAAATAATATAAAAATTTATTATATTGAAAATTTTAAAATTGAGCTATTTTTGTAATAAAATTCTGCATTTTTAAAATTTTTACAAACACACTTTCCTACACAAGGCATTTTAGTAAAAATATTTATTGAATTAACAAAAGAAACAAAATTAGAATAATTATTAATAAAAATTTCAAAATCTCGAATTTTTTCATCAAAATTAACATAAATTTTTATTCTATCATAAGAAAATTCAGAATAATGAATATAATTTTTTTTTCCTTTGGAATATAATAATTTAACTTGTGTATTATTTAAATTACTTCCTTTAATATATATTACATAATTATTTTTATCAATTAACATTTTTGGAGAAGAAAAATTTTGATTTGAATTTAACATTTGTTTTTCACTTGAAATATTATAATTATATTCATTAGGATAAAATTCTTCATTAAAATCAAGTTTATTTCTATAAATTATATTCCATTCATTAATTTTATAAAAATAATATTTGTTAGGAAATTTTAATATTTTATTTTTGTCAACATCATTTAAAATATAAATATTTTCATCATTCTCTTCTTTTATTATTTTATCAAAATAATTATCAATTAATAAATCATTTTGATGAGCAAGATAATATCTATTAATTGTTTTATTATTATTTAATGAATTTAATGCCATATAATTCTTAAAATAATAAATATTGGAACCAAAAAAAAGATGTTTAATTTTTTCATTATGAAATATTATTTCCCAATTTTCATCATGAACTGAATATGATATATTTAAGAGACTATTTTTTTCTTTGAAAAATGATTGTAATTCAATGAATTGAATAAAAAATGCAAAAATAAATAAATATGAAACATATTCTTGTTTCATATATTTATTTATCATATAAAAAGCAAAAATATAAATTAAATAAACACAAATCCAAGAAAATCTTCCAGTAGCTCTAAAAATTGACCATAAATTTTCAATAAAACTAGGTATTTTATAAGAAAATAATTCCATTTGATTCAAAGTAATTTTAGGACTTAATGCAAGAATATAAGATAATATAAAAATAATTAATAAAGGACTCCAATTTTTAATATCTTTTTTTAAATCATTTAATTTTATCATATTGTGTCGTATTTTATATGCAATAAATAAAAGTAAAATATTGCATCCTAATCCTAAATAACAAAACCCTTCAAATTTTTGTCCGTCAAATATCTCAAATTTTTTTGATAATAATGAATTTCCATATGAATTAAAAAAACCATTTAAATTCATACTATATTTATCTAATCCTTCATATCCCATTTGTACTGTTTTTGTAGAAAAACCTCCTAAAATAAATCCAATATTAAAAATTGAAATTGAAATATAAGAAATTACAATTGATATTAATTTTATTATATTAATTCCATTTAAAAATTTTTTCAAACAAAAAGCAAAAAGTATAATTCCATTTATTGCAAAAAGATGAATATGAATAAAAGAAGATAAAAAAGAAATAATAATCCATAAAATAAAATATTTTTTATAAGAGAAATTATCATTTAAATAAATATAAAAAGAAAAAAGTATAATCCAATGACTTGAAAGCGCAGTATGAATATACATTCTATGAACAAGAATAGGAGAAATAACAAAAAAAAGAGAACTATAAAGAATTTTGAAATTTTCTTTAAAAAATAAAAACATAATTTTGGCTGAAAAAATTCCTTGAAAAATATAACATAAAAATCCCCACAAACCTATATATTGAAATGTATCTGGTAAAATAAAATTTAAAGGTTTAAAAATAAAAGCTAAAATTGGAATTGAATCTGTGAAAATTAATGAAGTTTTAAAGGGATATGTTATTGAAGTAAACATTCCAAAAGGAAATGTTAAATTTTCTCTTCTAAAAGCTTCCCATCCTATATAATGTTGAGCTAAGTCATATGATGATGAAGTCCATTCTACATTCATTGGATCTAAATATTTAAATTCATACATGTAATAATATATCAATATTATACAAAAGATTAATGTTATATATATTTCTAAATTCATTTTTTTATTATTTTTATAAATAATTTGAATCTTCATAATTGATATAAATATAAATATTTATCATTGATTAAATATTAAATCTATAAAAAGTAGATATAGAAAATTAGATAAATTAAAAGGAATTACTCAAAGATGAGATGTAAAAATACAATTAGAAGAATGGAAAAAAAATTTATCAAGATTAATAGAAGAAGAGAAAAAGAAATTAGAATTAGAAAAAAACAAAAAAGAAGAAGAAAAAAGCTAGAAAATAAAGATGCAGGAGAGAAAAAAAGAAAATGTTGAAGACAATAATATATATATTAACAAATTAAATATATCATTTAATTCAATAAATAAATATGCATTAGACATATCAAGTGAAAAATATGTAAAATTATATTTAACAGATGGATTTGATGGAATAAAGAATTTAATTCTCAAAATATAAAATCAAAATTTACAAATAAATTATTTGATATTTGTATTAATATATAATAAAAATGGAACCTTCAACTGAAAAAGAAGAAATAAAACAAGAAAATTTATATTCAATTAATTCTGAAAAAAAAAATTCTTTTAATTTAATATTTCAAAATTTAAATTCAACTATTGTAATATTAGCATCATGTCATGGTAATCAAAATTATTAAAAATGTAATTATTAACTAGAAATAAAATTTAGTTTTTACATATGTTAAAAAAAATATTTAATTTATATTGAACATAAAATAAATGGAAAATTGAAAATAAATAATATAATAATATTATAAATAATCTGTTAAAAATATTAAATAAATGAAATAAAAATTTATTATTTAATTTTTTTTTTGAAAAAATTTACCAAATATAATTAAAATTATGTCTCAAAATAGTAAAAATAGTATGAGTCAAAAAAGTATTATTACATCAAATAGTAAAAATAAAAAATCAATTAATCAAAAAAGTAGTAGTCAAATAAATATAAGTGAGAAAATAAGTAGTAAAACAAACAGTAATAATCAACCAATTGTTCATATAGTTGATAATGTTTCAAGTAATAATAAAAATGAAATAAAAGAAAATACAATATCACATAATAAAAGTAGTAAATCAAATAATAAAAGTTATAAATCTCATAATGAGAGTAATAACTCAAATAATAAAACAAAAAATTTACCTGAAGAATTTTATGATAAAATTGCTGATTTACAATTTTATTCTGTTCAAGATATAAGACCAAAAAATAGAATATTTCCATTAGATCCAAATCAATTAGAATTAATTTATATGAATAAAAACAATGATACTAAATTACATATGGTTGAAGAAAGAATTAAAAATTTAGAAATAAAAAATAGAAATTTGGAAATTATTAATAAAATGTTTTTTGATAAATTAAAATATCATTATGACCAAAATTCAAATAGAAAAAAGTTTTTTGAAAAACATATTGAACAATTAAAAAATGAAATAGAAACAGGAGATAAAAATTTTAATAAACATTTTTCATTTTTAAAATATATGAAAGAAAATAAAAATGCTGTTTTTGATATAAATGGTAATTCCAATGAAGTTTATAGGGATTTAGATAAAGAAATGAATGATTATAGAAATGAATTAAATAGAATCATTTCAGATGATAAAATTAATAATATTAAATCATTAAATATAATAAAAAAGAGTATTGATGAATTAAAAAATGACTTTAATAATCGATTTGAAAAATTAGAAAGTCTAAATCAACAAAATAGAGAATTAATTAGTCAGATTATTGAAATAGAAAAATTAAAACAATCAAGTCCTAATAGTAAAATTAGTAGTAAAAAAGATAGTGAAAATAATAGTATTAATAGAAGTATTAAAACTAAAGATAATAATAGTATAAATAGAAGTCAAAAAAATAGCTCAAATAAAAATGAAGATAATAATAACATTAATGAAAACAAAAATAATAATAATAAAAGTAAAATAAGTTCATTTTATAAAAATAATGATAAAAAGAGTTATAATAATAAAGAAGTTTCAATTCATCAAAATGAAGAAAAAAAGAATATAAATTCAACAAATAGAAATGAAGAAGAAAAAAAGAATATTAATTCAACAAATAGAAATGAAGAAGAAAAAAAGAATATTAATTCAACAAATAAAAATGAAGAAGAAAAAAAGAATATTAATTCAACAAATAAAAATGAAGAAGAAAAAGTAAGTATTAATGGAGAAACAAATACAAATAAAATAAGTAGCAAGAAAAGTGATTTTAATAAAAGTAAACATAGTTCTACTAAAAGTAATAAAAAAAATTCAATTATAAATGAAAAAATAGAAAATCAAAATAATCAAAGAAAAAGTTTAACAGAAAAATTAAGGGAACAAGCAAAAAAATTTAATGCAAAAAAAATATCTTCAAAAGTTAAATCTAATCCTTGAAATAATATAAATATTAATATAAGTTCAAATTTATAGTTAATATTATTTATTATATAATTATAAAAATATTAATTTATCTTTAATAATTATTTATTTATGAATATAAAGAAAAAAAATTAAAACATATATTTATAAATTAAAATATATTTCTTGATTATTAAAATTAATTTATAATAATTCTAAATATTTATTTATATCAAATACTTTTAAAATATTAGAAAACAACTGAAATAATTAAATATAATATATTTACTTTTTCCTTATTTATATTCATTTTATTTTGTTAATTTATTTAAATCATAATATTAAAATTTCAAAAATTATTTTATTTATTATATAATATATTTCAGTACATTTTCTATATATAATATTTAATTAAAATTAAAAAATAATATGGAAAATAATAATAATAAAGATAATCAAATTAACTCTGAAAACAAAGAAAAAAAAAATACAATATTAAAACGTACAACATTAGTTCAAGAAAAGGATATTCCAAAAAATAAAAATATTTCTTTATTCCCAGAAATAGACACTGAAAAAGAAAGAATAATACCAAAATCTAGAACATCAAAAGAATTACCAAAAACAAATTTACTTTCTGAAACTCCATTATCCATAAATGAAATGTTAAAAGGTGCATTAACAAACGAAATAGATATAAATAGTTTAATGATAAAAACAAATTTTTCAAATGATGAAATATTAAAAAAAGGATTTTCATTATATAAAGCAGAAAAAATAGAATTAGTATCAAAAGGATTTTTTGGTCTTTTAGACAATTCAACAATAGGAATAATGTTATTAACACAATATCGTTTTGTATTTAAATTTCTAAATGAAGATATGGAAAGAAAAATGAATTTTTCAAAAGATTTTTTTAAAATACCATATATATTAATAACAAAAATAGATAGAATACAAGAAAGAGTACCAAATTTAATATCAATAATAATTAAAGTAAGAGATGGTAGAAATATTACTTTATTTATAATAGGAGAAAATCAAAATAAATTTTTAGAAGAATTAAACAATAAATCATTTCCAGAAACTTTTGATTTATTTTCTTTTCCAAAAGACTTTTATGAAGAATTAAAAAAAGAAAGAGAAGAATTTAATGGATGGAATATATATGATACATATAAAGAATATACACGTCAAGGAATAAATTTTCAAGATGAAAAATTTCCATTAAGATTTACAACAATAAACAATGAACATAAATTAATTCCAACATATCCAGATAGATTAATTTGTCCAAGATCAATATCAGATGAAGAATTAATAAATGCAAGTAAATATAGAACAAATAATAGAATACCAACATTATCATATTTATATAAATTAAAAGATTCAAATAAATTTTCAGGAATATGGAGAAGTTCTCAATTTAAAAGTGGTTTAATGGGAGTAGTAAAAAGTGATGATGATGTTAATTTAATTCATTCAATTCAAAAATTAGGAAATGAAAAATTATGTATTTATGATGCAAGACCTTATATTAATGCATTAGCAAATAGAGTTAATGGAGGAGGATTTGAAAATGTAGAAAATTATAAAAATGTAGAATTAAAATTTTGTCAAATTGAAAATATACATAAAGCAAGAGATTCAATGGATAATTTAAGAATTATTTGTAATAATTCTAATATTATGAATGATAAAAATTTTTGGTCTAAAATTGAACAAACTCTTTGGTTAGATTTTATTATGAATTTATTAAAATTTTCATATGAAATTTCACAAAAAGTTAAAAATGGTTATAATGTATTAATTCATTGTTCTGATGGTTGGGATAGAACACCACAATTGGTTTGTTTATCTCAAATTTTATTAGAACCTTATTATAGAACTTTAATTGGTTTTGCTGTTTTAATTGAAAAAGATTGGTTAAGTTTTGGTCATCAATTTGCAAAAAGAAGTGGTTTAACTGAAAAAAAAGATGATAATGAAAATGAAAGATCTCCTATTTTTATTCAATTTTTAGATTGTGTTCATCAATTATTAATGCAATTTCCTAATTGTTTTGAATTTAATGATGAATATTTAATTTTTATTGCTTTACATTTTAATCTTAATTTATTTGGTACTTTTATGTTTAATAATGAAAAAGAAAGATTTGAAAAAGATGCAAGATATAATACTCCTAGTTTATGGACTTATATGTTTAAATGTAAAGAGAAGTATATTAATCCTTTTTATAATCCTAATTCTCAAAAAGTTATTACTCCAAATTATGGTTATTATAATATTAAGTTGTGGTGTAATTATTATTTAAGGTATAATTATCATATTTTAAATAATACTTTTTTTTTGAAAAATGATGATAAGAAAATTTACTTTTTTGATAGTGAGTCTTATTATAATTATGTTAAGAAAGAAGAAGATAATAAAATTATAAAATATAAAAATGCTTTAAAAGAAATATTTTCTTTATTAAAAGATAATGAAGAAATAAAAAATCAATTATCTACTGAAACAAAAAGAATTTTAGAAAATCCTGAAATATTAAATAAACCAAAAAATATATTTTCTAAATTCTTAGATAAAAAAACATTTAATTAAAAAACAAAATAATTCAAATATTTAAATTTATATAAAATAACAAATTCAATATAAAAAAATATAAATATTCAAATTTCTATTAAATAACAAAATCAATTTAAAAAAAAATTAAAAAAAAAACAAAAAATAAAATAAAAAAAAAGTTTAAATATCCAAAAAAAAAAAAGATTTAAATGAAATAAAAAAAAATTAATTTTGAGAAGGACTCATTCTATTATAAGTATATCTTGGAGATCCAGTAACATTACCAGAAGAAGTAGACATCATCATCATATTATTTCCAGATCTATTTAAAAAATCATCTAAATTTTTAAGTGATTGTTCTAAAGTAGATTTATTATTTCTTAATAAAGAAACAATTCTATCTTTTCTTGATAATTGCTCTTTCATTTTTTCATCTTGATCAATTACATTTTCAATTTCACATATTAATTTTTGATTTTGATTTGTTAATGTCATAATATGATTTCTTAATTTATCATTTTCCATTTGAATATTATTTTTATCTTCATTTAATCTTTGATTCATTATTTTTGCATTTTCTATATCATTACTTAATCTATTTAATTCTCTTTCTCTTTCACTTAATAAATTATTTATTTGATCATTTCTCTTTTCTTCTTCTTCTCTTATACATCTTTCTTTATTTAAATTATTTTTTAAATTATCATTTTCACATTTCATATTATCAAATTGTCTTTCATAATCTTTTAATGTTCCTTGTAATTTTAAATTTAAATTTTTATTCTCATCAAGTTGTCCATTTAAAAAATTTAAATTTTCTTCTTTACTTTGTAACTTACCATTTAAATTTCTTAAATCATAATTAGTTTCATCTAATTTTTGAGCTAAATTTTGTCTTTCTTGTTCACCTAATTTTAAATTTCTATCTTGTTCTTGACAAATTTTTGATAATTTCTTATTATCATCTACTAATTTTGATATTTCAACTTTTTGACTTGATTTAATATCATTTAGTCCTTGAACAACTTTTTCTAATCCATTTTTATCTTCTTGACTTTTATCTAATTGACATAATAAATCATTTAATCTTGCATTTAAATCTGCAATTTCTCTATTTTTTAAATCAATTTGTTTTGTTAATGTATCATTTTCTGCAAATAATTTTTTATTAACAGCAATTTTTTCATTGAAACCTAATTGTAAATTTTCATTTTCTCCTCTTAAATCACATATTTGTTTATTAAAACATTCATCTTTTTGTTTTAAATCATATTCTAATCTAATTTTTGCTTCATTTAATAATGAACAATCATTTTGAAGTTGACGATATTTTTGATTAAGACAATCATAATCTTTTTCATGTTGTTCTAATTCAAAGATATGTGCTTTTAATTGAGATATTAACATATCTTTTTCTTTGCTTTCTATTTTTGCATCATATCCACTTTGTCTACATGGATCATATGAACTGTTCATTTGATAAGTATTCATTTATCTTTTTATATATTTTTCTTTTTTAATATTTTGTATTTTAATTTTTAATATTAAAATATATAAAGATTTTTTTTTATTAAATTAAACAAAAAAAAATTTTTTTTAACACATTTAAAAAATGAATGATTCAGAGCCAGTAGGTCAACATAGTAAAAAAATAACAAAAAATTCAAGAGGATATGGTTTAAAGCAAATAGCTCAAATGACATTAGGAAGTGGTAACATAGATTTAGCAGTAGAATTACCAAAAGGGGAAGATTTAAATGAATGGTTAGCAGTAAATACAATAGAATTTTATAATGATATAAATTTATTATATGGAATGTTAGAAGAATTTTGTACTAAAAAAAGTTGTCCTGTAATGTCAGCAGGACCAAAATATGAATATTTATGGGCAGATGAGAATAAAAAAGCACCTTTAAAAGTTAGTGCTAGTGAATATATTGAATATTTAATGACTTGGGTTGAAAATCAATTAAATAATGAAAGTATTTTTCCTAGTGCTATTGGTGTACCTTTTCCTAAACATTTTGTTTCTATTGTTAAAGTTATTTTTAAAAGATTATTTAGAGTTTATGCTCATATTTATTATACACATTTCCCACAAATTGTTATGCTGGGATGTCAATATCATTTAAATACTTGTTTTAAACATTTTATATTTTTTATTGAAAAATTTAATTTGGTTAATGCTAAGGAATTGGCTCCTTTGTCAGAATTGATTAATAAATTTAAAGAAAGGAGAAATGAAGAGAATAAAAAATAAAATATTTTTTATTATATTTTATAAAATTAATTTTTTTATTTTATATGAATTAAAATATTATGCATGAATAAGAATTAAATTTTTAATTATTTTAATTAAAGTTTTTTAATATTTAAAAAATATATAAATAAGAAAAATATTTTTTTTTATTTAAATATAAAAAAATATTTTTATCATGTCTGAATTAAATGAAGATCAAATAAAAGAATGTACAAATGTTTTTAATTTTCTTGATAATGATAAAGATGGAAAACTTTCAATGCAAGAATTAGAATATGCTTTAGGAGTTTTAGGAAGAATTTTAAAGAAAAAAGAATATGATTCATTAGAAAAAGAATCAACCACTTTTGATATTGAACAATTTTTAGAAATATGTAAAAATATGGTAGACTTTAATAATATAGAAAATTCTATGATTGAATCATTTAAAATTTTAGAAGGTCAAAAAGAAGGTTTTATAAAAGAAAAAGATTTAATTGGAATTTTAAAAAGATATAATGAAAAAATATCTGATAAAGATATAAAAGATATAATAAAAGAAGCACAACCAGATAAAGATGGTTATATAAATATAAATGATTTAGCAAGAGATATGATAATAAAATAAATGATATAATTAATTTTATATAATTGTTTATAAATCAATAACATATAAATTACTTTTGCTTTTATTCCCAAAAATATTTATAAAAATTGTATTCAATGTAAAAATTTACAAATAAAATACTCTTTTATTCACTTTTTGATCGTTTACTTATTTGATTTTTTAAACATTCAATTTCAATAATATCACTTAAACTCAGTTTAGGAATTTTAATATATTCTTTTTTTTCATCATTTTTCAATCTATTTTCAACTTTATGTTTTAGTCTAAATCTATCACTAAAACCATTTTTATCACTTATATAAAGATACTCATTGAAAATAATGTTATTCTGTTTAATTGAATCTTTCTTTTTATTTAACATTAGTTTTTTCACCTCCTTTTCAACAGGTAAAAATTCTTTATTTAATAATTGATAAACTTCTTGAGATTTTTTTTCTTTTTTTTTTAATTCTATTATTTTCTTTTTTCTTTCTAATTCTCTCATATGATGAATATTTTTCAATATAATTTGTTCAATATCTTCTTTTTCTTCAATAACTTTATTTAAAACAATAACAGAACTTCTATGTCTAATAAATTTAATATTAGAAAATTTAGTAGAAGGTTTAACAGTAAAACGTCTATTAATAAAAGAAGTAAATCTAGGTGATATAATAGAAAGTTTTTTTGAAATCTTATTACTATTTTGAGTATTAATTGAATCAAGACTTTTTTCTTCTTTAATATGACTAATATAAAATCTTTTTTCTCTTTTTTGATTATTATTTAAAATAGTTTCCTTTTCTTCTCTTTCTGAATTTGGACCTGATGATAATTGATATCCTTTTGGTATATTTATTTTATAATTTCTTATATCAGTAATTTTTTTTCTTTTATTTTGATTTATTATATTTAATATTGGTATATGATGATTATCATATATATTATAAATTGATTCTTTTAATCCAAAAATTCCTTTTTGTTTTTTATTCTTTTTATCTGTTTTTGATTTATATGATGGAATTGTGGTAAATAAAAATTTATTTAATACTTTTCTTTCATGTGGTGATACAAAAATTTTTTTTTTTCTAGATTGAGGTATTTGTTTTTTAACTGAATTTGAAGTTAAAAATTTTTCAGAGAATTTAGATTCGTTTTTAGTTTGAGAAAATGTTTTTTGAGAATAACAATTTGTAAAATTTGTTGTTGTTGATTTTGATAAACAAAATTCTTTTCTATTTATATTTCTACTTCTCATAATTTTATTATTATTTATATTTTAAAAATAAAATAATAATATGAAAAAAAATTTGATGAAACTTAATTTAGAAAAATTCAATTTTAATGAAAATAAATATAAAATTCCTTTTTTATATGAAACTTGGACTTGGGAAGGAGATGAAAGTGTTCTTCCTTTTAAATGGATTAATTTAATTAAAAATTCAGATTTATTAGAAAAAAAAAATGAACAATTTGATTTTGATAAAATTAATAATTATTTAAAAGATAATTATTATGGTTTAAATACTTTTGATAAATTAAGTTTTTTTTTTATTACAAATAGATCAGAAGTAGCTGGTTGTGCTTATTTAAATAAATTAAATTTTACCATCGACTATTTTTTAATAAATAAAAAATTTTTTGGAAATGATGTTGAAAATGGTTTATTTAATCTTATTTATAATAGAGCAATTGAACTCAAATTAAAGTCAATTTCAATCAATTTAGATTTAACAAATATTAATGAAAATTTTTTTAATGAAATTGGATTTATTAAATTATAATTTAATATATAATATTTTTTTAATTAATAATTAATTTTGTAGAAAATTAAAATAAAAATAACTCGGATATTAAAAATGAATAAAAATAACAAGCCTATTTGTACACTCTATTCTAATTTTAGTTTAAAAAAAGATAAAAATAAAGTAAATGATATAATATATTTTACAAAAAATTTAACATTAAACAATAAAGATTATTCAAATTATGTAGAAGAATATGAAAAATCAACTCAACTTTCATCTTTTAAAGATCCTAATATGTCATCATATCCATTATTTCAAAATAAAAATTATATATCTTTACAAAGATTAGATAATAATACTTATCAACATTCATTTAGAGAATCTTATATTAAAAAAAAAAAAAATAATAAAAAATTTAAACAATTGTTCTTAAATTCAGAAATTAATATCATTAATGAAAAAAACAAACTTGATTTAAATAGTTCTGATATGTTAGAAACTGATGGAACAATATATCCTAATATTGAAAACAATAAAAATAAAAAAGAAGAAAAAATTGATCATAAAGACCTTTTTTTATTATGTGATTTATTATTTAACGAAAAATATTATAATGATTGTGAATATAATGAAAAAAAAATATTTAATAATTTAAAAAATCATGAAAGTTTTTTGAGAAATAAATTAGTATTTATGAAAGTAACAAATGAAAATAGATTAAATACTACATCGACTTTAAAACATACTTTTACACATAAAAGATATGGAAGAATAGATTTAATATTAAATTCAGTAAGTATAGAAGTTAAGAAATTAAATGAAGAAAAAAATAAAGAAATATTATCAACTAAAATTCCTTTTGATTTCACACCTTCAGTTTATTTAAGTAATTTTGAAGAATTAAAACAAATAATTGTTGGTTTAATTAAATATAATTTTAATAACAATTCTTTAGAATTTAATAATAATTATTTTGAAATATATTGGCCAAATATTTTTAATGATAATGGTGAAATAATTCATTATAGAGATATATTTAAATCTTTTAGAAATTATATTGTTAAAAATGAATTTAATACTAGTACTTTAGAAGTAAAAGATTCTTTTTATAAATATTTTAAAAACCATCATTTAGATAATGAATTGAATGAATATGATAAATTAGATTTTAAAAATATCTTTGATCCAAAATATACAAATGTTGAAAGTAAAAAATATGAAAAACAAATTTTTCACTCATCTATTACTCATTTTGAAATTGAATTATCAGTAAATAATGAACAATATATTATAAATATCACTATGCCACATATTATTTTGAAATTTATGAAATTTAAAAAAAATATTGTTGAATATATTGATAAAGAATTGTTTATTTATTGTTTAGAACAGAAGTTTATTAATTGGGATTTTTATATGACAAGATATCTATTTTCTTTAAAAAATTTTAGAAAATTTATTCAAATTTTACTTTCTAAAAATATTGATTTATCAAAAACATCAGTTAATTTTAATAATAGAAATAATAAATATGATTACTTTTTTAATCATTTATATTATGAAATTGTTAATAATTATCTTTGCTATACATTAAATTATAATCCTTTAACAATTAATAAAGCATCTAAAAATGATTTTTCTTATTCTTTTATTTTAACAGATATTAAAACTCATAAAAATAATTTATTTAAAATTTTCCCTTATATAATTTATATTTATAATCCTCTTATTCATGAAAAAAATATTTTCTCTTTTCATTTTACTTTATATCAAATGAAAATTTTATTTTATGTGTCAAAAAAAGAAAGATTAGAATCATTCATTTTAAAATTAATTCAAGAAAATAAAAAAACTAAAACTCTAGATTTAGATTATTCTTATTTTGAAATATTTAAAAATTTTAAATCAAATGAAATAGAAAAATATTTAGATATGATTGAAAAAAGAAATAATTTAACAGATGGTAATAAAATGTCAATAAATTCATATCAAGTTTATGTATTAAAACCTCATTTTGAGTCAATTCAATTAAAAGATGAAGATAAAATTAAAGATATAAAAGAACAAAGAATGATGTGGTTATCTTCAAGTCATAATTTAAGTGATAAATTAATTAATTTATTAATAAATGATGAAATTGAGAAATGGCCTGAAATAATACAACAATTTAATATTAATTTAGAAGAATTATATAATAATAATAATAATTTGTTTGCAGGAGAAAAGAGTTATTCTTTAAGTAATACTAAAACATTTTTTAATGTTCCTCATAGAAGAACAACTATGATAAGAAAAAATTCTTATAGTGGAAGTGCAAATAAGAAAGCCTTGAATAAAAGTAAAACTATTTTAAATATTAAAAAAGAAGAATAAATAATAATATTTTATGTGATAATATCTTTTATTAAATAAATTTTTTTTTTTATTTTTTTATTTTTTTTAATTTTATTATTAATTAATATTAAATTTAATTTATTTATCAGAATAAAATCATAATTAAATTTAAAAAAAAATGAACAATCAAAATAGAATATTAAGACAACGTCATTTTGAAGATACTGGAGATGATATAATATCATTTCATGAAGATGAAGAAGAACATAATTATTTAGGAAAAAAAGAATTAGTAGAAATAGAAGGTGATAAATCAATAGATCCTGATTTTAGTTATGATGATGATAAATCAAAACTTAGTACTATAAAAAAAAATACAAATACAGAATTAATGAAATTATTGACAGATAGTACAACAGAATTATATCAAAGAAAATCTGGAACAAATAATTTAATTGGTAGTATTGATAATGATTTTAGTAAAGATTTAAGTAGAGATAATGAATTTAATAATTTATTAAACTCAAAAACATTTAATGCTCCTTTGACTAAAACTGGGAATACTATAATTACTACAATGAATCAATATCAAAATCAAAATCCAAAATACTCAAATATACTTCAACAAATTCCTACTAAGATAGATAATAATTTTTATTATGGTTCTAATTATAATTCTAATAATAATTTTAATAATAATAATTTTAATAGTAATAATAATAATAATTTTAATAATAATAATAAAAATAATATTTTAAGTAATCAAAGTATTAATTTTATGAATAGTAATAATAGTACTTCAAATAATATAAATAGTATTAAAAAATTTAATAATAATAAATTATATCAAATTAATTCTTTTCATTATTATATTCAAGGAAAAAATTATCAAAGTTTTAATCAAAGAGACCCTTCTTTTGGTTTTGGTCAAAGTTTAGAATTAGAAAAAAATTATAAGGAATTAGAAAAATCATATAATGAAGTATTAGGTCTAATTCAATATTGGCAAAAATTTTATTTAGATATTGCTAATTTAGTATCTGAAAATATTAATATAAACAAAGATGATCCTTTTTCTGATGATTTTAAATTTGCTGTTATTGATAATGTTAAAACAATAGTAAAATTAGCGAAAGAAAAAGCTTTTTCAATTTTTGAAATTTGTAATGTAGAAAATATAAATATTTTAAATATAAATAAAAAAAGAAAAAAAAATGATTTTATTCAATTTGATAATATAAATTTTGAAATTTTAGGATACGAAAAAGAGAATATATTATTAATGTATTCAAAAGAAAATGAATTTATGATACAAAAAACAGCAAAATTAAATGAAGATAATATTCATAAAGGATTTAAAAGGAAAAAATATTATAAAGTAGATGATTCATTAGATTCATTACCACCTATTATATATAGAAAATATATGACAGAAGGAACTAATACTGATAAAATTATATTAAATGACATTCAAATTCAAACTGATAAGAATTTTATTCAAAAAGAAATTATTGAAAAACCAATAATAAAAGAAGTTATAAAAGAAAAAATAATTGAAGTAAAAAATAACTTTTTTATAAAAGAAAAATTAAAAATTATAAAAATAAATTCATTTTTAATTAAAAAAGAGGTAAAAAAGAATTCATTTATAAATAAACAAATTCAAAATTCAACACCTAAAAATTCAAGTAGACCAAAAACACCAACAAAAATGAAAGTTATATTAAGAGTAGTTTCAATAGAAGAAAATAAAATAAATATAATAGGAAAACCTAAAAAAGAAAAAGTTAAAATATTCAAAGTTCAAAATACTCAAACTGATTTAAAATATATAGAGATTGAAAGAATAGAACTTTTAAATAGAGAATTATCATTACAAATATCAAAAGCTGAAAATGAGAAAAAAGAATTAAAAAAAAATTTAGAAGAAAAAAAACAATTAATATCAGAAAAAGAAAAAGAAAAACCAAAAGAAAAAAATATAAATACAGAACAAAATAATATGTTAAATACAAATACATCAAATAATTTATTAAATAATAGTTTTTTATTTTTACCAGAAATGATTCCTCCAGAACAAACATATAAAATATTTATTCATTGTATAAAACATTTTAAATACGAAGAAGAAAATTATAAAAGATATATGGAAGAAGAAGATTTACAAAATTTAAAATTATTTGTAAATAAAATGGAAAAATATTTAATAGGAACATCATATCCAGTTCAAAGAAGACCTCAAGATACTATTCATTATTATAAACCAGTTGAATCAACTGCTCAAAAAAAATATAAAGAAAGTATACTTACTGGAATTAAACCTATGACACTTTCTAAAAGTAGAACTAATTCAAAATCTAAGAATATTGATTATAGAAGTTATAGTACAGTCAATAATAATTCAACTTTTAATAAATATAAAGCTGTAATTAAAGCGTTGAAAAATAATTAAATTATGTTATTAATATTTTAATATTTATTTTGATTATTTTTTTAAAAAAATTTTTTGTTTTATTGATAATATTTATAAAAAGAAAAGTTAATATTATTATGCTTTAAAATCGCAATAAGATTTTCATATGAAATTTTTATATTTATTTATCTTTAATTTATTTTTTGTAAATTTTTAATTATTTATAAAATGGAAAGAAGTTTGATATTTAATAATTGGGAAATTACTCTTAATTTTCAAACTAAAATATTTAAATTTACTAATTTAAAAACTCAAATTGGTTATATATTAGAAGATAAATTAACAATTGATGGAAAAATAATTAAATCATTTTTGAATTATGATTTTTCAATAACTGATGAAAAAAAATTTATTATTTGTGGAAATGATTTAAATTTAACAGAAGATTTAGATAGTAGTGAAAAAATTCAAGAACATTTAAATATAATAAAAAATAGTAAAGAAATTAAGGAAGGAATTATTCATGCAATATCTTATACTCCAATTTTAGATATATATATTGCTGCAATTGAGAGTGAAAATAAAGAAATAAAATTAATTAAATATGATGGGGAGTTTAAATCTCTAAAAGAAAATACCTTTATGAGAAATAAAAATATTAATTTAATAACAATTAATGATGATGGAAACAAATTTTTAACATCAACTTATGATTATAGAATAATAATTTGGGATATTGAACAATTAAAAATCATAAAAACAATTTGTGATACAGCACATAATTGTGAAATTCAACAATTATTTTTTTGGAATGACAATATTATTTCTTTAGGAGTAACTGAACCAATTAAAATTTGGGAAGAAAAAAATGACATATATCAAGCACAAATTTTAAAAAGAATAAATAAAATATTCTCTGCATTACTATTAAATGATGTTTTAGTAACATGTGGTTATGGTGGGTTAGTATTTTATAATTTAAAATCAAAGGAAATAGACCAAATTTTAGAAAAAGTAAAATGTGATAAGGAAAATGTTTTTAGAAGAATTACAAATGATAAATTGATTGTTGATTATAAAAATGAATTAACAATAGTTTCTATAGAATCAAAGAATGTTTTACAAAAAATTGATTTTAATAAAAATTTAACTCACTTTTTTATGAAAGGAACATGTTTATTATGTTTGTTATTATTGTTAAAAAATGGTATAGAAAATAATTTTGAAAAGCCAGAATATGACAATGAAAAAAAAAAAATTGAAGTAAGCACAATGAATATCAAAGAAACTGAAAAAGAAAAGAAATTTGAAGTAGCTGATATATTTGTTGGAGAAAATGAAAATTTAATTGTTGATGAAATTGAAATTATAAATGATTTACCAATTAATGGATTTATTACTTACTCAGCCAATCAAAAAATAAATATTTATAAAGTAATAAAATAAGATATTTTCACATTTTCCTTATTAAATCCTTACTCATTTTCCTAATTTAAATATCTAAAAAAAAAAAATTAAAAAATCTTAATTTAATTATTTACTTAAACAAAAATAACTAAAAACATTTAAAAAAAAAAACAAAAAATAAAAAAACTTAAATTCATTATTTCTTTTTACAACTTCTAAGATGTACCAAAAGTCTATCAGGTAAAAAAGTTCTTCCACAATTTTCACAAGGAACAAGTGCTTGATTATTATAAGCATCATAAGCCTGAGCATTCATATAATCCATATTATTATATCCACCACCACCACCCATCATAGCCATATTTTGATTATAACTAGCAATAATTTTATCAGCATTTCTCCTCATATTTTTAGGTAAATCTTGTTGTTGAATTTCAAACTTTTTTTTACAACTTTTCATATGAATTTCTAATGAAGCAGTTCCAAATTCTCTTCCACATAAAGGACATACTAACATTCTTGGTTTCTCACCTGGCATTCTTGGTGGTGATTTTCTCCTTTGTTGTGGCATTGTATTTGAAAAATTTCCTCCTCCTTGATTACGATTTGAGTAACTCATTGTATTTGAAAAACCATCATTTGTTAATTTTTGTGATGCTTTTTTAACTGATTTTGATGCTATTAAATTATTAAAGTTTTCTAAGTCTTCATCTGATAAACTCAAACCACCTTTTATTGTTTTAAATAAAAGATTGTATTCTTCTGGTAAGGTTAAATGAACTTTTTTTTTCCCTTCATATGTAAGTTTACATTTGAAAACATGGTTTTGAATTTCTGAGGAAGGAGCATATTCTCCACATATGAAACATAATATGCCTTGATCCATTTTTTTTTCAATAATATGGTGTTTTTTTTTTAATTATTAAATTGTTATTGATTTATATAATATATATATTAATTTTTTTTATATTTATATAAATGTTTATTATATAAAATTATTCTTTTATTTTGTAATGGAATTTTTTTTTAATTTTTTTATATTTTAATAATTATAATTATTTTATTTATTCATTTTTTTCTTCTTCTTCTTCTTCTTTTGGAATTATTATTGGGAAAGGTACTAATTCTTTTTGATATGTTTGTACTAAATTATTTTGTAATTCAGTTACAAATGTTGTATAATCTGCATTAATTTTTTCTATATAAGAATCTTTTTCACCTTCTTCAAATTTATATGCATAATCTATACAATCCAAAAAATTCTTCCTCCAAATTCTATCAAAGTTTTTATTAATACAAATAATTTTTAATTTTTCAGAAACAAAAGGCATTAAATATAATTTTTCAGAGAAGAAATGATTATAATAATTTTTAACATCTTTTTTCTTTTTTAACATAGCTAATTTACTTTTTGGTTTATCTTCAACTTTATCAGCAGGATTTTCAAGTGGAATAACTTCAGGTTCAAGTAAGCAAATACATTCTAAAGGAATTTCATCAATTGCAGTTTCTCTTTGAGCAAATTTAACAACACCAAAATCACTTCCAGATTTAAATTTATATAATATCATATTAAATAATTTTAAATATGTTTCTTGAATATTTTCTAAACCAATTGAATTTTTAGCAGCATCAAAAAAATATTGTAACATATCATCATTAACTAAAGTATTTTCATAAAATTTTTGTAAAACTTCTTCAAATTTTTTATCATCTGGTCTAATAATATCTTCAATTGTTTCTATATTATCATCAATTGCTTTATATGATTCAATATCTTCATTTTTATAAACAAAAATAAAAGAATGTGATTTTTCTATATAAGTAGTTAAAATTTTATTCATTTTTTCTTCTTCAAGATATTCAGATTCAGGATTTATTTTATTCAGTAATTCAAACATTAAAGCCATTTGACCAATTGGTCCTCCACAAAGAGTATATCCTTTATCTTTTTGATAATATGCATTTATATCAAAAATATTATCTGGTGTATTATCTTCTGTAAATTCAGCTTCTCCTAATAATTCTTGTCTTAATACTTCTCTTATTCCATCTAATACTTTTTCATGTCTTCTTCTTGCTCTTTCTTCTTTTCTTCTTTGTGCTTCTTCTGCTTCTCTTATTTTTAATATTTCTCTTATTCTTTCATTTTCTTTTAATCTATTCTTTTCATCAATTATTGATTTAATATGTCCATCAGTATTTTCTTTTGTATATTTATATTTTAATAATTTATGCATATTATCAAGATTTGTAAATGAATATTTAAATTGAGAATCTGCTATATTTTGTAAATCTGGTAATAAATCTGTATAAAAATCATTTGCATCTGGTGTTTTATATAATCCTCTTTCATGAAGATATGAATGTGTTTCTTTTAATATTCTATTAATATATTGCTTTGCTTTTATTCTCGAATATAATTTTTTTTGAAAATCTTTTGTCATTGCTATTCTTCTTAATTTATCTTCTTTTTCTTTCATCATTTCATCATATTTTTCCTTTTCATTATTTTCAATATTTTTAACTCTATTTTCATCCTCTTCATTATAATTTTTATATTTTTCTTGTTGTTCTTTCATAACTCTTAATTCTTCTTCTTCTAAAACTTCTCTTCTAGAATCTTCTAAAGTTTTACTAACAATAATACTAACAAGTGGTTTAACTTCAAGAGTAAAATTGAATAAATCTCCATCATTAATTTGAGTTTCAACATCAATTCCAGTTTTTTCAGGCCAAATTAAAACAGGAACAGGAGGCTCAGGTAAAGGATCAGTTTGAACTATTTTTTCAAATGATATCGGTTTTGGCATAACTGTTGTAGTAACTGGTTCAGTATAAATTCCAAACCCTTCATTATTATATTTTTTTTTTGCATTTTCCATATTTCTTTTTGCATCAATTGAATATTTATTTCTGAAATTAAATGATCTTTTTAAGCTTTGATTTATTGGTTTTAATGATTTTTTTTGATTGTTTGAAATTGTGTTATCATATGATGATGATGTTACATAAACTACTCCAAAATTGTGTCCTCTACGTAAACGAGGGTCTGTTACGAAATTATATGTTAATTTATTTCCTGATGGATTGTATGATTGTTTATTATCTACTACTTGTGAGTTTAAATTAAATGATGGTGAATTAGACATTTATTTTTTTTGTTTTTTTTAATGGAAGTTATATTTTATATTTTTTAATTGTTTTATTAAAATAATATATAACTAAAATTTTCAAATTTTTTTTTTTTTTAATATATTCTTTTTAATAAAAAACTTAGAAATTAATATATTATTAATAAATGAAATCTATGCAAACTCGTGAAACTACATTTCATAATTCTCCAATTGTTCGTAGTTTTCTTTCTCAAAATTATGATAATATTTCAAAATCATCATCCCCATTTACAGATGAATTTTTTCCACCAGAAGATAACTCTCTTTATAGTACAAAAGTATCATTAACAACATATAAAATACCATCATTACCTTCATTTCTTCCAAAAAAAAAAAAAACATTTTTATCACAATATGCATTACGTAATAAAGGAAATTATACATGGAAACGTCTTTCAGAAATATATAATTTAAAAGAATTAAAAGTATATTCAAATAATAATTCATTAAGTAAAGATATTGAACAAGGAGATCTTGGAGATTGTTATTATTTAAGTGTATTATCAGCATTAAGTGAAAATCCAGATAGAATAAAAAAATTATTACCAAAACCTAAAATATCAGAAGAAGGAGTATATGAATGTGATGTATATATTCATGGTAATTTAACACCAATAGTAATAGATGATTATTTTCCTGTTATTGAAAATGAAAATGAAGAAACTGAAATAGCATTTGCAAATATGAATAAAGAAACAAAGAATATTTGGCCAATGTTATTAGAAAAAGTATGGGCTAAATGTAATTTATCATATGAAGATATTATTGTTGGTAATTCTGCAGAAGCATTTGAATTTCTTTCTCCTGCACCTTATGATACTTATTATCATAATGTTGATACAAAAAGATTATTTGATTTAATAAGACAATCAAATGAAAAAGGATTTATTGTTGTATCTGATATAACATTAACAAAAAATACTAATTTAGATTACTTATCTCAAATGGGTTTATTAACTAATCATGCATATCAAATTATTGATACTGCAGTTTTAAGACAAAATAATAATGAAATTAAATTATTAAAAATTAAAAATCCATGGGGTACTAATCAATGGAATGGTGATTGGAGTGAAAATTCAGGAAAATGGACTGAAAATTTTAGAAAAAATGTTGGATATGAAAAAAAAGAAAAAGGTACTTTTTGGATGGCTTATGAAGATTTTATACAATTTTATACTACTACTCATATTTGTCAAATACATGATGATTTTATATATTCTTGTAAAAAGATTAAATTTAATTCTGATGAATGTTTTAATATTGTTAAAATTAAAATTAATAAAAATTCAAGTGGATATTTTTTAGTTAATTTAAAAAATAAAAGAATATATGAGAATTTAAAAGGAATTGATAATTTTTCAAATCCATTTTGTTCAATGAGTGTTTTTAAAGAAGATAAAGATGGATTTAATTTTATAGGAAGTGATAGTGGGAAACAAGATAGATTATACGTTGAATGTGAGGATATAGAACCAGGAACATATTATATAGCAGTAACATTCCCAAAAGACAATATAAATTTTGAAATTTCAAATAATATAGAATCAAAAAAATTTGATAAATTATCATTTAGAGTTGGAATTTATTCAAATATTAAAGATGCTAAAATTGAAGAAAATTTAGATGAAAATGAAAAAAATGAAATAAGTGATTTTCTTTATAAAATAATATTACAATTAGCAAATGAAAATCCTGAAAAATATCGTTTTGCTAATGAAGGTGAAAATTCAAGTTGGAGAGTAATAAATTTTGATAATAATAAAGCTGGATATGGTTATATATTTTATGATAATAATAGTGATGCTTTTTTAAAAGAAAGAATAAAAATTACAAGTTTAATAAATGTTAATTTTATTCCCATTTTAAAAAATGGAGAATTAATTATTAATGATTTTCAAAAAGAAGAAGAAAATGAAATTGATTATGAAGAAGAATCAAGGAAAATTGCAATGGAAAAATTAAAAGAAGGAAAATTTGATTCTAATTTTGATATAATTGAAGCAGATAATAATAATAAAGTAAGTGAATATAATCCAGCAATAGTACAATTTAATATAGCACCACATTCAAAATGTATTATATTATTACAAAAAAGTGACGAAGAAGCTGATATTGATATGATAAGTGATATTGCTTTTGATTATTTACCAAATATTTTTATAACAGAAAAAAAATTTACACCAAAAAAATATAAATTAAGATATAATAATAATCCAATTGATGTATTTGAAGATATAACTGAACATAATTCTGGAGTTTTTTTCCTTTATAAAAATAGGACTAAAGATTATAAAATTAGTGTAACTGCAAAATTCACAAAAGCTGAAAATTTATATTTAAAAGTATGTTCAAATGATATTAAAACATTAAATCAATTACCTTTAAGAGAATATTCAGGTAAATTTAGAGATGATAATGATGAAGATATTGTTAATGTCGAAATTGAACCTGGTCAAATTGGGTTCTTTGGACTTTCTTCTATTGATTCTTTTGATAAATATAATTATGTTTGTGAATTTGATTATCTTTTTTCAATGGCTTTACTTGATAAAGAAGATAATGAAAATAAAAAAGAAAATATAAATGAAAATACAAATGAAGAAATAAATGTTAGTAAAGATGAAATTTAAAATTATGGTATTATTATATTGAAGAAAGTTTATTTAATTTATTTATTTAAAAATTTTTTTGTGGATTATTAACTTAAAAAAATTAAATTAATATTATATATTTAATTTTTCTTAATAAGAAATTTTTCCCATTATAACAGGAACATTTGCTCCAGTACATTCAGGTACATTATTAAATTTTTTTTCTAAAGTAAAATAACCTAAATAACCAAAAGCAATAGGTTCTTTTAATTTATTAGGAATACCATAATCTTCATGAGTTTTAATTATAACATTTGGCATATAATTATGCATAAATTTTATCAAAGTTTTATTATATGCACCACCACCTCCTAAAATTATTTCATCAATTGAAGTTTTATTTATAATAAATTTATTATATGAATCAATAATTCCTTTTGCAACCATTGCAGTTAATGTTGTTATTATATCATATTTATTATTTGGTGCATTATTATATATTTTTTCAGCATATTCAATATTAAATAATTCTCTTCCTGTTGTTTTAGGAGGTGGTAAATTATAATATGGTTCATTTAATAATTCATTTAACCATTTCTCATCAATTTTTCCTTTTGATGCAATTTCACCATTTTCATCAAAATCTTTATTAAATAATTTTTTCATAAAATAATCAATAAGTATATTTCCAACACCATTATCAAATGCAAATATATCACATTGATTAGATATAATAGTAACATTTGATATTCCTCCTATATTCTGAATACATTTATTATTATTATTTTTACTTCCAAAATATATTTTATCAAAAAATGGAACTAAAGGTGCTCCTTGTCCATTTGCTGCAATATCTTTTGTTCTAAAATCACCTATTGTCATTATTTTTGTTTTATGTGATATTACTGATATATCTCCTATTTGAAGTGTACTTTTACTTTTAATTCCTCCTATTTCTTTTTCTTTTGGAATATGATATATTGTTTGTCCATGTGATGAAATAAAATCAATTTGTTCTGGTTTAAAATTTGATTTTTCTAATAAATTATTCACTGCTTTTGCAAATAATTCTCCTATAATAAAATTCATAAAACATACATCACTTATATCTCCTTTATTATTACATAATAATAATATTTTTTTTCTTACTTCTTTTGGATATTCTAATGAATAATAATCTATTATTTCAAATGATAAATCTTGAGTGTTTAATTTAAATAAACATGCATCTATTGAATCAACTGATGTACCTGACATTAATGAAATAATAGTCTTTATATTTTTCATTAATATTTTTTGTATTAAGTCTTCTTTTATTTTAATAATTAAAATTAAATATAAATATTATATATAACAATTAAATGGAAATTAAGGAAAATGAAAATTATATAAATGACTTGAAAACATTTAAAGAATTACAGAATTTAATAATGCAGGATTCAACAAAAAGACTTTTATGTAAATTAATTTAGTAATATTTTTTAGTTTTTAATTCTCTAAAAGAAATAAAAAATATAGATAAAAGAACTGAAAATATATATCAATTAAAATGTGAATATTTGGAAAAACATTTATCCCTATCACAAAAATTTCAAAAAGAAAAAATAAATTTAGTATTTCAACCAGAAAAAGAAAATCCAGATTTATTTTTAAATATTCAAAAATTATTAACATCAATAAGACAAGATCCAGAAATTATTTATAAAATATATGAAAATGCAAATAATGAGTCAATTTCAAATACTTTTTCAAATTTATTTATGGAGAATTTTTTTGAAAATATTTTAAATGTAAATGATGTAGAAGATGAATTATTGATATTAATGTGGAAAGCTTTAAATGATGAATTTAAAAAAATAAGTGCAATAGAAGATTATGAATATTTTTTAAGGAATACCAAATGTAATCTTTTATTTAAGGGAATAATGTATAAATATGAAACAAGACAATGTTTTCATGATATTGTAGAAATTATGATAAATGAATTAATAATTAAAAGAAAAGAAAATTGGGCTTTTGATATATTAAAAATTAAAGAATATATATTAAATTTTGATTCTGAGCTTGAAGGATCTTTTCTTGATAATGAAAATCAGAAACAAATTAAAAAAGATAAAAATGATTTTTTTAAAAAATATCTTTGTGCTTTAGACAATAAAATTTTAGAAAAATATAAAAATGAATGTGATAATGAAATAATAAAAGAATATTGTGATAGACAATTAAATTATAAAGCAAATAAATATCAATATATTAATTCTTCATTTTTAATTGATCAAATGTTTAATGATGAACAATCAGAATTAATTTTAAATTATTATAATAAATGTTTTATGTCAGTTAAAAAATTATTACAAATCTTATTTAAAAGATTGTTAGATAATATACCTTTATTTCCTTATAATATTAGGGCAGTTTGTAAAATGATAAAAATTTTAGTAGTCAAAAAAATACCAAATATTTCTAAAATAGACGTTTATCATTTTGTTAGTAAATACTTTTTCTCAATTTTGAATAATTTTTTAGATTGGTATGATATTGAAGCATATGTTGATTTATTTCAAGATCTTGATTTATCTAAAAAAATTGACTTTGTTAAACATTTTTTAGATAATATATCATCTGGTGATTTATTTAATCAAGAAAATACTATTTGTTACATTCCATTTAATTGGTTTCTTATAAAAGAATTTATGCCAATATATTATGAATTTTTTGAACAATTAACTAGTTTTGAGTTTTCACCTTATATTCAAAAATTAACAAGTGATGAAATAGATTTAGATAATTATATTTATGATTTCTTTAATGAATATCCTGAAACTCAATTTAGATATTTTACTTTTTTCTTTACTATTGATGATTATATTGAAATTATTGAATGTTTAAAAGGAATAATGAAAAAAAATAAAAATACATTTGATATAAATGAAAGTAATAAATTAACAGAAAATTATAAAGAAAATAGGCAAATATTTAATCAAATAATGGAAAAAGATTATTTATTAAATGATAATAAATTAAATAAATTGAAAGAATTAAAGGAAAAAAATAATATTATAAAATATTATCTTATAACAAATCAAATTTATAAAAGTGATATGAAACTATTAAAAGAAGAAATAGAAGGAAATCCAAATTGTATATTTGTTACAAATGATACAAATATTAAGAATGATAATAAATTACAGTCTCAATTAATAATTAAATTTGAAAATTTATTATCCATTTTATTATTTAGAGATAATCATATTCAAAAATTAAATTTAGATAATAATGATACTTTAAGTATATTAAATGACTCAATGAATTTTTTAAAAACAGAAATATATTCATCAATTTATGAGATTAACTCTTTTTGGTATGCTCAAACATTAATTCCTTTAATACAAAGATTCAAAGAAAATAATATAAATGTAGAAGATATTTATTCTGAAATGAAAATGAAAATTAATAAATCAATAGAAATATATGATAGATTAGATACAGTATGTAGTGATATTCTAAATAGAATGAAAAATTTAAAAAAAATTGAAGCTTATTTAAAATATCTTATGAATTTAGTAGATAAAATTAGAACTAATAATGAAATATTGCCAATTATTTTTTCTGATTTTCCTGAAAAAGTAAAAATTGAATTTGATAATAATAATTCTTTTGCAATATTTGTTGGTTTAAATATTAATTTTGATGATTCAAAAAAAAAAAATAAATTCATTTCTTATTTTACAAATCTTAATGATTTTTTAAATGGATTTCCTATCATTAATAAAAATAATTCTTTAGAATCATTTAATGATATTGAATTAATTCAAAAATTAAATATTAATGAAGAACTTGAAAAAGTGTATAAAGTAATTAATCAAATGCTAGAAAAAATATATCCTAATACTTCTCCTTGTAATCAAAAAATGTTTCAAATAGTGAATAGACATTTAAATGAAAAAAATGGAACAATTGAACAAATGAAAATAGATATGTTGAAAAAATTAACAACTGATGAAAAGATAAAACGTAATTTTGTCAAAATAGAAAATAATTTAAAAATTATTATATCTGAATTAGATAATTATAATAATTTGGATGTTCAAATAAAAAAAGAAAATAAACAGTTAAAGGAATATAAAGATAAATTATCTTCAAAAATTAAAACATATATGTTTGAAAAATTACATGAAAAAATTTTTCCAAAAAGACAAAGTAAGGATGATAAAATAATATATAAAAGATGTTTTGAATTATCATGGATTGAACCAAAACATGTTTTTGAAAAGAAAAAATATTTCATTCATGATGATTTTTTTAAAGACATAATAGAATATATGAAAAGAATTGATATAGAAAGAGCACCAGAAAAAAAAAATGATGCATGTAATAAATTAGTTAATTATGTAGAAAGTATTATATTTTTCAATGAAGGAAATAAAAATACAGGAGCAGACGAACTTACTCCTTTTCTTTTATATGCTGTTATTAAAGCAAAACCTACTAAAATGAAAACAAATCTTGAATATATGAAAACTTTTAAAATTAGTTCAAAACATATTAATTCATTTTATGGTATTGCTACTCAATTATTAAAAAATACTTATAAATTAGTTAATGTTACTGATGATGAAATTAAAAGTAATTGTAATGCTGCTTTGTCTAATTTTTCAGAAAATTAAATATAAACATTTAAAAAAAGATATAATTTATTTATTTAAAATTTAAAGAAATTTTTACGTTTATAATATAAGAGATTAAAAGTCTTATTTTTTACCTAAATATATAAATTAAAAATTATAAATTATAAATTTTAACAACAACTCTTTTTTCTATTTTTATATAATTTATTATACAAACTCTTTTTTTATATATAAAAAGATATAGTTATGTGAAAATTTAATATGAAAATTCTACACTACCAAATCTAACTCTTTTAGTTTTAGTATTCATTTTACTTTCACATCTATTAAGGTTTAAACCTAGTTTATTCCTTAAAATTGATTTTAAATTATATGTCATATCACATGAAATAATCCTTTTTCTTCTTTTAAATTGTTCAATATTTCCTTCATCGTTTTTATTTTCGTTTAATTTTGGTCTTATTTTTTTACCTAATTGTGAATATTCATCATCACTTGAAAATGTTTCTTTTTCACTACTCATATCTGATGAATAATTTTTTAAAATTTTTATTTTTGGTTTTATAAATTCTTGATAAAAATTATCATTTAATTTTTTTACTTTATTATCATATTCAATAAAATTAATTTCATTAACTTTTTCTCCATTAAATAATTTTATTGAATATGTTTTATCAATGATTATATTTCCTCCAATAATAAAATTAAATCTCATTTTTTTATTACTTTTGATAAATTTTGTCTTTGGAATATTTATGTAAAACAGTTTTCTAATTGGACAATAAGTCATTGGGAATATTTTATATTTTTCTAATTTAATATAATCTAAATAAATTTTAATATCAATTTTAGTGACATTATTTATTGATGAATATACAGTATAATGGGAATTTTGGTTTCTAACAATTGTTTTGATTTTCTTTTTTAAGTTATAATTTTTTATTTTTTTTGTAATAGTATTAATTGAATTTATCCTTTGATTTAGTAATTTGTTTACTAAAAAAGATTTTTTTAACTTAATTCTAGAGAAAAAACCTAATTAAAAAATTAAAAATTATAATAATAGTTACTTCTAACACAACTTTGAATCAATATAATAGATTTAATTCGTTGTTCTAAAATTGAAGTAATTAACATTTCATTATATATCAATTTATATAAAGAATTAATTTTTTTTTTTCTTAAAATAACAGAAAAATAAGGATTATTTCTTAATTCAATTTCATTTTCTTCCTTTATTTCTTCATATGGATATTTCATTTATTTATTTAAAATTAACAATTTAATAACATATATTTATAAATTAAGAAAATATATTAATTTAGATATTTTTTACTTTACTTATTTTATTTATATTAATATAATTTTTTTTTTTTATTATTTATAAAAATTAATTAATTGATAATAAGAGAATATTTATTTTCAATTCTATTATAAAAAGAATAACTTTAAATAATCAGGAGCTATTAATAAATATTTATATTTTCCTTTATTTATGCTTCAAATGTTTCTAAAGGTTTTTAGTTATTTTTTTTTGAAAAAGGAATTTTTCTAAAATAATTATAATATTAAAAGTTAAATTATAAAATATCTTATAATAATAAGAATATATTATTTATTATTTTAATATATAATTTTACAATATCTATTAATGATAATTTAACCATTTAATAAAAAAAAAATATATATTGATATTTAAAAAAGTAAAAAATATAAATTAAAATATACTCAAATAGAAATTAAAATATAAAATTTTAAAAAACATCATTTTTCAAAATTAAAAAATATATTTAAAATTATTTAATTTACTATTTTTAATGAAGATATGTATTCAAATAAATATGTTGATTAAAATATATAATAATTAAAAAAAAAATTTGTGTTTAAATTACACTAAATAAATAAATAAGTTTATTTCAAATTTACAGGTTTAATATCCTTTTTTATAATTCTAAAGCAATAAATATTTTAACTATTTACATTTTTAATTTTATTTGAATAAACAATAATAATCAATATATTTTTAAAATTTTGAACAAATATGATATAATTCTGATAATTATATTTTTTTATTGATGTGAATCATCTGCACAAGAATTAAATGCAGAACTAATTTCATTTAATTCTTCTTTAAATGAACTTAAAGAAATATAATTATCATCTAAATTATCCATAGGTTCTAATGCTACATTTTTTTCTTCCAAAATTTTTTGAAAATTTTTTATTGCATCATAATTTATTTTTGTTTCTCTAGTAAAAAAACGAAAAAATTTCAAATATGAAAATGAACTTTCAGAAACACCATTTGTTGTCATTGGACTAAAAGTTGATGTATTATTTGTAATGTTAAAATTTTTTGAATTCATTTATTTATTAGAAAAATAAAAATCTAAAAAAAAAATTATAATTTTTTTAATTAATAAAAAATTATATTTTAAATATTTGAAATAATATCTTTTAATGATATTTTATTAATATAACTCCATTCTTTATCAGAAGCACTTCCTCCATATAAAATAATATTTTCATTATTTTCATCTACAGTCATAACAGCACTAATTCTTCCTAAAAAAATAGACAAATTAGGATCATTATTTATTAATTCCTTATTTATAATCAATTTACTTTTTTTAATTGTATTATTTGTTAAATTATATAAAAGGAAAACATTAAAAAAATTATTACCATCAGTTCCTCCATATAATATAATATAATCAATATTATTATATTTTGTATAAGTATATGAAAATGCACATAAAGGACATGGAAGTTTTGGTCCTTCTTTACATGTTTTATCCTTTATATTAATTATATATGATTTATTATCTATTTTATCCATACATCTTCCTCCTATAATTATTATATTATTATTGTAATATCCCATACCAAATAGTTCCCTTGGTTCAATTAAATTATTTAAATTTTCAATTTCAATTTTTAAAAATTTATTTTTTATTATATCATATGACCAAAAATCATTTAATAAATTTTCTTTTGTTCCACCACCAAACAGATAAATGGTTTTATCATTATCAAAAACTAATGAATGACTATTCCTTTCACATGGATTTTTTTCAATATTTAAAGGATAAATTATTAAATTTGAAATTTCTGATTTAATAATATCATTACAATTAATATTAATTTTAAAAAAGTCTGCATAAAATTTTTGTGAAAAAAAATCTAATCCTCCATGTAAATAAATAGTTAACAAATCTTTATTTTTTTGAGTTACAACATAAGAAAAACCTGAACGAGGTGAAAAGACTTTAGATATTGGATTATTATTAGATATACTTTCCCATTTTTTTTCATTTGGAAATAATAACCATATATCATTATATGCTTTATTTCTATCACTTCCTCCAATCAATAAATATGATTCTTCTGATATTGGATATAAAAAGGAACTTGCTCTTGGATTAGGCATTAAATTATTGACATTTTCCATATATTTAAAAATATTTTATTATTATAAAAATATTATTTAATATGTAATGATTTTTATCTTTTAAAATAGATTTTAAATCAATTATAAAAGAAATTTCAAGAATTAAAAAATAAATGGAATCTTAAATTAAAAAAAATATTTAAATACTATTTCTTCATTTAAGAATCTAAATCAAAAGTCAAAAAATTTATTAATTAATTATTTAATGATGAAGACAATACTTGTGAACATTTTAATGAGAATGAATATAATTCTTTTGATTTTTTAATCAAATTATTTTTTCAAATAGTTAGAATTTAGTTAAATTTATTACTAATTCAAGATCTTAGGAATATAAAGAAAAAGAAAAAATTATTTAAATTTATTTTTATATATTTTTTTATATTAATTTTTTCATTATAAAAATAATAAAATAATATTTTATTAAAAATTTTTTAAATTTTTTTACTTATTAAAAAATAATGTTTTTAAATTAAATTGTTTTAAATTGATTTATTCATATTTTTCATATGGGGATTGGGGATTGGGG
>JAEEGK010001017.1_pt1 | contig 70371 bp, 60 predicted proteins | sample 8958771 | NCBI WGS metagenome assembly JAEEGK01 (sample SAMN16246547, study PRJNA631951) | gut metagenome | biome: gut microbiome; feature: rumen; material: SC-attached | host: Bos | place: Iran: Karaj | collected 2018-10
CGGGGTTAGGGGTTCATTTTTTGGCGCTTTGCGCCGAAAAATGAACCCCTAACCCCGTCCCCAAAGGCTCATTCCCAAAGGCTCATTTTACCATATTTTTATAGAACTCCACTGCGTTCTTAAGGTCTTCCTCATTGGGACGTCCCTTGGAAGTTCCGCCCACCAGCCTGAAGGGGCCGAAGGTGTTGTAGCCGTTGCAGGAGAATTTTCCCACTACCGTGGCATTCTTGCCTTCCAGGCCGCCTGCCATGGACTTGGTGAAATCCATATTCATAGCACTTGTGGAAATGAAGAATATCTTCTTATCCTTTGGCAGGTTCTTAGCGGCAAAATCCACCACCGTCCTGTGGAATTTAGCTCCGTATATGCCCGATGCAAAACCGATCAGGTCATACTCGCTCAGGTCTTTCTCGTGAACCGTAACCGCATCGATCACCTCTACGCCGCATTCCTTTGAAATGGCGTCAACCACCTTACGTGTGTTGCCATGGTGTGTAGATGCACAGATAATGATTGCTTTCATGATCTTTCCTCCTAAAATACTTTCTGAGGCATACAGCCTCGCAACACTTTACACAACTTGTAACTTAAGGTGATTCTATCATTTTCCCTTATCCGATTCAATTAAATTTTTCAAAACTAATTGTGCAAAATCGATTTATTTTTTTGATACGAAATAAAACAGATCCCGGACAATCTCTGTCCGGGATCTTATCTATATATTATATCTCATTAATTTACAAAACCTACCGCCGTACTTGTTACCGATCTGCCGTTATAGGTAATGGTTACACGAACGTACTTAAGGTGAGTCTGTGCATAAACCGATTCGTAAGATGCTCCGTCGGGAACGGAATCGGAAATGCTTAAGGTTCTGGAATTACCTACGCCATCGATCTCTGTCCATGTAGTGGCATTCTTGGAACTTGCATATTCCCACTTGATGTCAAAGGAATCGGGGTCGGAATTCAGTTTGGCCAGCATATTGCTGCTGGGGTTGGCGGTTAATGTATAGCCAAGCTTTGCGGATCCTGAAATGGATGCATAGGTCAAAGCTTCGCTGTAATCAAGGCTGGGTGAACAGATCATGTAAGGAGAAGGAAGTGCTTCCTTGGTGCCCGTCTTTCTCACAACTACTATGGATCCGCTTATAGCCCTGCTGTAGGCTATCTTTGTATAACTGTTTGCCTTTAAAGTGGTCCATGCCATCTTCGTAACCGGAAGTTCCGGGAAGGAAGATGTAAGCACTGCATCCCCGGGATCCGGGAATCCTGTTAGGCCATATCTCTCAGCGTCCTTGGGTGTGATAACTGCCACCTGAAAATCACTGTCATTGGCATTAGACACCTGAATACCACCGTTACCTGATTTGGAAGAAACATAATCCACTGTGATATTGTCAAACTCCGCATCGGATATTGTTCCTGTAGCGGGGATCGTTACCTCTGTTATACGGCTGGCCGCAGCTCTCTGGGATCCCGCATTTCTCACATAGATGGTTTGAGCGCTTGTAATAGCTGAGGAGCTGGTAAGTCCGAGAGCCTTCTGAGCAAGGAATTTTGTAACTCTTGCCTTGGTAGTGATGGGCTCTATCGCCAGCAGCCTGTCACTTGAAGGTACCGTTTCCTCTGTAGTGGTACCGTTGGTGGCATAGGCAGGGATCAATGTCCAGTTTTCTCCGTCAAGGGAGAACTCCTGACCGTTCTTGATATTTACTGTTCCGTCGGTATAAGTGATATTCACTATGGGACCGGGAAGTATCTTTGCAAGGGTGTATCTGGTAACGGATGAATGTCTGTTACCTATTCCCAAAGGATCCGCTTCCTGACTTACTGATTTTATCCTGAATTCCAGTGCTCCGCCCCTGATCTCCATTTCATGGGGATCCAGTTCGGAATAATCATGCCAGTTTCCGTTGGTACCCTTGCGCCATTCTATATTCTCAAAGTCCAGATAAGTCTGTTCCCTGTTGTTTACTTTCATAGAGAAGATGAAATAACCGGTATCTTCACCGAAATGATCTGCATAGGCTGCCTCGGCGTATTTTGCTTTCCAGCTTTCCGCATCTGTAATATCCGTTGCAAGAAGTGTTCCCGTATATTTTACGGTCAGTGTTTCCTGCCATTGCAATACTATACTGGATATCTTTGTGTGATAATCACCGCAGATATATATCTTTACATCCGCATTGGTACGTGCCCAGGAAAAATCAAATTTTGCCACATTGTCCCTGAGTTCACAGCAATACCACTTGGAAATATCATTGGTGTAAATATCTGTGAAATAAATGACCGTATCTCTTTCACTTGAATCAAGAGACGTTTCATCAATGATGACCGATTCCATATCGTAATCGATCACAATGTTGCCTTCAGGCACTGCCACGGTTCCCGAAGCAAATACTCCGTTATCCGCTTTTATCCCGGTAACCATGACCACAAGTATTATTGCGGCAATGATCCGTGAGATGATCTTCTTCGTTTTCATGGCAATCCTCCTTAAAACAGTTTATACTTCATTTATAATGCATCAGACCCTAATGCTTTTCATCCAAAAAAACAGGCGTTACCGCATTGAGTCCGTTCATGCTCTTGTAATACTTGTCTGCTGTCTGGCGACTGACCTTAAAGTTCTTTTTGCCCTTTTTGAGTTCATCCACCTTCTTGTCCAGCGCATCCTTGTTCTTTTTTTCAAGAGCCGAAACCGTAACGCTCAGATCTGTGATCTCCTGAATTAAAGCTTGGAGCCTGCGGATGGTATCCGCATGCTCCTTGCCTTTTTCCTTGATTTCCAGAGAGATCCTGTCATAAATTACCTGAAACCCCTGATCCATTTCCGTAAGATCTTCGATCAGTTTGGTTTTTTTATTCATTGCGGCATCAAACGCTTTATCATCCACAAGTTCACCGGCCAAAGCAGTTTCCTGCTCCTTTGTGGCTTCGTATATGGAGGTAAGGACCTTCTTCTTTCTTATCAGAACATCCTGCATTACACGTAAGTATCCGCCAAGATCAAGTCTTTCTTCCATCTTATCTCCGTTTAAATTTATCGAACATACATATGATTCTGCTTCATTATCTCTTTCCAGAGATCTCTCATTTCACGGATCTGTCCCAGAGCTTTCTCCAAGCTTTCCTTTTCCTTCTTAATGTTTGCCTGGATAAGAAGATTGTTGATGTACTCATAGATGAGATCGAAATCCTTGGCTGTCTCATACTTAAAATCCAATGTTGCACGGAACTCTGTAATGATGTTCTGAACCTTTATTATGTTGTTATTTACTTTTTCGTAATCGTTGGTCTCGAAACCGAGAAGAGCGATGTTACAGAACTTGATAGCTCCTTCATAAAGCATCAACGTGAGTTCGGCGGGAGATGCCGTATTAACTTTTGTTCCCTGATAGAGTGTTGCTGCGTTCATAGCCATTTTTTTATCCTCCGATATTTGTCATAAGCCGCTCCGCGGCCCGTTTCTTCGTGTTATGCTTTTGCACACACTGATTAGTCGGTTACACTGATGTCCCGAGCATCTGTCCCAGGGACGCCTGTTTACTCTGAAGCTCGGAAAGAGCCTTTTCCATCGCTGTAAACTGTTTATAATATCTGTCCTTCAATGAATCGATCCTGTCATTTATTTCATCAAGGTCACTCTGGTACCTCTTAAGGTCCGAAGTGTACTGCTTGTCATTGTAGAACGTAAGTGCACTGGATATGCTGGTCTTTGCACATTTTTCTGTAAGTGTGGTGTAAAGATTTGAGAAGATGCCGCTCATGGCTTCCATTACCTTATCGGGATCTTCGTCCAATGCCGCTTTAAGTCTGTCTTCATCGGCAGCAAATATGGCATCTTCACTGTCACCATAAATGTGAAGTTTTCCGCGCTCTGTATAATTACCGGTAACAATACCGTAAGTCGAAAGTGAAAATTTCTTTCCCTCACTGTCGGTATAAGTACTCTGTAAAGCCGATCTCATAGAACTCATGAGACTTCCCAGTGTGGTATCTCTTCTTAAAAGAGAACCCTTGATCTTGTTTTCCCACTGTTCTATCTCATCATCCGTCATAGCCTCTTTCTGCTCTGCCGTAAGAGGCTCATAGCCTCTTGCAGAATCTGCATAATAGAGCTTTGACATTTCTTCGATAAGACTGTTGTATTCTTTAATTGCATTTCTTACCAGGTCATAGGTGGACTTGGTGTCCTTTCCTACCGTAACCGTAACCTCATCATATTCTCCTGTGGATTCGTTGTAGGTGCTGTTGATGAGATTAAGTGTAAGACCGTTTACCACAAGGGTGTTGGATGAGGATGTCATCGTAGCACCGTCAACGATCGCCGTAGCATCCTTTGCTGCGGTTACAACCATGCTCCCTGAAGAAGTTTCGGAAACGTTTTCTCCGGTAACTCCTTCTCCCAGTCCAAGACCTGCAAGGCTGGCGCTCTCATTCTGATTGCCCATCGCATTCTTGTATGCTTCAACCTTACTGATCACATTATTGTTGGAAGCGGTGATCTCATCTGCATCCGTAAGACCGGATGCCGCAAGTTCCTTAATGGTCTGAATGGCATTATATACAGCTATCTGATCGTCGGTGTTATTGGTGGTATCCGTAGCACCGAAGTTTTCCTGCAATGCTGCCTCAATATCTTCGGAGCTTGCTCCCAAGATCGTATTTATTGCATTTTCATAAGCCGTCTTATCCGTATCTTCTATCAGGGTACCGGGATCGATTATGTTCGTAAGCTCGTTCTTAGCATTGGCATATGTACTCGAAACAGCTGTGGAGGTAATGGTAAATTTGTAATCCTCACCACTGTCCTCGGAGCTGAAGAAGAATCTCTTTTGATTGGTATCATAACTGGCAGTGATACCCGCTTCCCTGGCTGCGGAAATGATATCCTTGATCTTGGTATTATTATCAACAGTAATGGTCTTGGATGCTTCCTCATCGGTTCCGACCTTACTCTTGAAGGTAATGGTCTGTCCTACCAGTCTTTGCTTGCCACCCTCGTTATCCAACTGCTGTATTCTTGTTTCCGTGGTGTAGGTTCCGTTTAGCTTCGCCCCCGTAACGAACTGTGAGCTTGCAAGTCCCGTCACCTTAACTGTGTGCTGACCGATAGCCGCAGTAGATGAAGCAGTGGCCTTTACCTTGGATTCGTTGCTGCTCTCTGCCTCCTTGGTCTGATAGGAGCTCTTTAAACGAAGCTTTGATGCATGGTTTGTATAGAAAGAATAGATCTTCTTATTAAGATCCGACCATGCAGTGGTGGTCCACTTGTTCAGGGTTGCTTTGTTGTCCAATTTTGTTTTCTTCGCGGTCTGTCCGCCCACCATTGCTTCAACGATGGAATCGGTGTCAAGACCGGAGATCATACCGGATAATCCAATACCCATATTATTTACCTCCAAATTCCTTTTTTGTTTATTCGCATCCTTGCGTTCAGGTTAATAGCTGCCAGGATAACTATCTCTGTTCGTCTATAAGGATACCTGCCACTTCCCACATTTTGGAAAGCATGTCCAGAGTTTCCTCCGGAGGTATCTCTCTGATGACCTCTTCCGTTTCCGAATCGATCACCTTGATGGAAACACGTTTTGTATCTTCGTGATAAGAGAATTCGCAACGTGTTTTCTGATTCATTTTTTTATTGACCTCGGCTATCGCATTTTTTACTTTCTTGCTGTTTTCAATGTTTTCCCGGGTCTGCTCCTCGATCCTCTGATTAACGGAAGGCTGTTTTTCCCTTACTTTAACATCCTGCCCGGGCTTGCTTTCAGGCTCACGCTTTACGGCCTTTACGTTACTTGCTTCAGGTGCTTTGATCGTTGTTTTGTTACTGCTGTATACCTGATTACCTGTATTGATCTTATCGATTCCCATGTCTTCTCCCTCCGTAATATTAGATCTCTTCATAAAAATCTTTTCTCTGTATAATGTATCGGATCATGGACCACAAATGTTAATACAAAAATATAAATTTTTTATAAAAAAACAGAGCCTTTATCAAGCTCTGTAATTTTTTTTATAAAAGTTTTGCCAGATCGTTGGGATTGATATTTTCCTTTACAGCCTCAACGTTTGCTTCCTGGATCTGAACATAAATCTCTTTTCTGTAAATGGGTACGGACTTGGGAGCGTTTATACCGAGTTTTACCTGGTCTCCTCTGATATCCAAAACCGTGATTTCTATATCATTTCCAATGACGATAGATTCGCCTGTTTTTCTAGATAACGCCAGCATTGTCTACTCCCCCTTTTCTTCTTTTTTCTTCTGGATCACATCATAAATGTTGAACTTAACGGGGTGATCACTCTCTGCAATTACCTGACAGCCTTTTCTTGTCTCGGAATTGATGATGATGGGAGCCTTTAAGTTTACAGACATTTTTGTGATATCCGAAGGTACAGTAAGAGTAACAAATACACATACAGTATCGGGACCCAATTCTCCGAGAGGCGCCAAAAGCTCGTCTTCAACCTCGGGGTTGTAATCCGTAAGTACGGATGAGGGCATGATCACCGGCAATGCCATTGCGGGATCTTCAACACTCTGCAACCATTCGATGGCAGTGTCTTTTCCGTTCTCATTATTGTAAATGAGAGTAAATCTGCGGAGATTTTCAAAGCCAATGAGGCCGCGATCAAATGTCAGGATCTTGTTGTCATCAAGCTCGACTTCTCCAAAATAACGTGTTTTTACAAGCATTTGTAAATCCTCCCTGATTTAAGAAATGTAATCTAAAAGTGATGATCTAACCAGTTGTGATGTTGCGTTAAGAGACGAATCATATACAGTCTTGGCCGACTGATACTTTACTATTGTGTCCACAAGATCCGCATCTTCATTTTCCGAAAGCAGTTCTTCGTAGTCCGTAGCCTGGTCTTCAAGTCTGCTCTGGGTGAGCAGCAGTCTCTTGTAACGACCGCCCAGATCGGCAACACATACATTTGTATTTTCCTGTTCGTCTGCCGTGATCGTTATACCTCTCTGAAAAGCATCTGTCATAAGTGCCGTTCTCAAGGTGTATTCGGATTCCAACTGTTCACGGATGGATTTGAGTTTCTTTATCCTGTCCTCGGAATATCTGGTATCTGCCAACATCTTATCCACCTGAGTCAGCTGATCTTCTATGTCCGCAACGGCCTGGACCGCATCCGTGATCTCAGTGATGGTCCTGTCTATGCGCGATGTAAAAGCATCGCATCCCTGAGTGTTAATGGTAAGCTTTTGATTGAAGTTCACTTCATAACGGATGGGCTGCTCTTTTTTAGTATAACTTATTTCTTTTCCCGTTGCCAGTTCTTTTGTATCACAATCGAAATAATGTTCGGGTCTTAAGTCATTCTGCTCAAACTTGGTCTTTTCATAGGTGATATTAATATCCGAAGATTTCTGCATCTGCTCGTATATGGTCTTTCCGATGATCAGTTCTCCGGTCTCCTTAATGAAATTTATCTCTTCATCGGACACTGTATAAGCATCCTTGTCCGATACGGAATGGGATGTTACCGTAAGACCGTTGGCAGCGAAATTCGTTCCGTTAACGGTACTGTGCACTGTTCCGGAAGGATCCGTATAGGTGATCTCCGGAATGACATCGTCCAGATCGTCATAGGCAAGTGCAAGTCTGTAAACGCTGTTGGTGGAAGGCATATTGGGATAAAGAGCATCCCATTCGCTTGAATAATTATCGTTAGCCAGATCCAGATCGTCTATATTGACACCTCCGGAAATAACTGTAACTATTTCAAGTTCCTCCCCTGTGTGAGGTTCCGAGATCCTGTAAAGTACATCCTCGGTATCTTCATTGAATACCAGCGAGGTATCCGTCTTATATCCCGAAAATACATATCTTCCGGCATAATTCGTATTACCTTCCTGATAGAGCTGGTTGGCATACTGCTGGAGATTGATGACAATGGAATTTCTGTCCTCTGCTGTCAGATAGTCATTGGCTCCCTGATTGCAATATGTATTCATGGATGAAATAATGGAGTTTATGGTATCCAGTGATCCTTCGGTCACTTCCATCCAGTTGAGAGCATCCGGAATGTTCTTTTCGGTATATTGCTCTATTTCCGTAAGATTTGTTCTGAACTTAAGTGCTCTCACCGCTACGATGGGATCATCCGAGGGTCTTGTGATCTTCTTTCCGGATGAATACTGATTTTCAAGTCTGTCCAGAAGATTTTTGTTGGTGTTGATGTTGTACAACGCATTGTTGGTCATCATCTTGTTTGTAATTCTCATAATAACCTCCGTGTCTGACCTTATGCACTATTATTATCTTATAGGATTATCGGCATCTTTTCACCAAAACTAAACTCCCGTTTCATTAATTAATTTATCATATATCTGCTGCATAACGGAAATCACCTTTGCGCTTAAGGAATAAGCCTCCTGGTAACGTATCAGGGACATTGCCTCCTCATCCGAATCTACGCCGGAAACGGAAAGTCTCTGATTTGAAACCGATTTAAGGATATTTTTCTGGCTCTCCGATGTGTCCTTACTTGCCTTGGTATCTATACCTACTTCCGCCACAAGTGTACGAAGGAAGGAGGCGGGATCACCCTGCTTGAACATGTTCACATCACCCTTTAAGGCAATGAGTTTTTCCGTAATGTCATTACCGCTGACGCCGTCCACCAGATTTGTGGTGGTGGCAAGCATTGAAGGATTGTCTATTACCACATTCCTTACCCTGAAGTTTTCGGCTGTAAGCATATAATAGGAAGTGGATTCTTCGGTCCTGTCCGAAGTGATCAGCGTAACATCAGTATCCGTTGTATTATTAAAGGTACCCAGTGCATATTCTTCGCCGGTAACCTTATTGTATCCCGTAAAGAAGGATATGTCTGTTTCATTGTCCAGGCTCTGGCCCTCACGATGAACGTTATTGAATTCCTCGGCAAAGGTACGTATAAACTGGTTAAGCTGAGCCATGTAATAGGGAATACCCTTGTAATCCACGTCACTGCCTATGCTGACGACCACATCCTGATCATAGTTTCTTCTGGTAGGCTCCGCAAGCTGGAACACATACTCGTAATTTCCTTCATCGTCTACCTTGGCCTCGAAGGAAGTGTATGAATAATAACCGTTTCCGATCCTTAGTGCACCGTTTGTGGGAATATTAAGATCGGATGTATTGTTTATGTTGGTCCTTGTCACTTTGATCTGGGTTTCTCCCTGAATGATCTCGTCCGCATATCCTTTAAGATCCTCCAGGTTATTTCCGTCCCGGACTTCAAAGAGAGCTTTAAGGCTCCCGGCCATTGTTCCGCTGCTTGGATGCAGCTGATCGCCGTTCAGCCAATATATGTCATATAAACCGTCGAGGTCGCAAAGGTTTCTCCGGTCCTCTCTGGGCACGCATTCCAAAGTGTTTACTTCATATGTATCCACCAATGTATTTCCGTCCACCTTTACCACATAGGCTTTAAGTCCGTCGGTACCCATCTCTCTTTCGGTGGTCTCCACATTGATTATCTCCGACAGCTGATCCACAAGAAGATTTCTCTGATCTCTCAGGTCATTGGCATTTTCTCCGCCCACTTCCACGGTATTTATCTGCTTGTTTATGGTAGCTATCTGATTGGCGATGGAATTTACCTTCTGTATCTGGTTCTTTATCTCATAGTTGCACTCATCCTGTATGCTTTGAAGATTTGTGTAAAGAGAATTAAAGTACTCGCAAAGAGACTGTGCATAGTTGCAGACCTGAGTTCTTACGGTAAGGCTGGAAGCATCCTTTGAAAGCTCCTGCAACGAATTGTACATGCTGTCGAAGGAAGTGGTGAAACCTTCCAGTTCTATTTCATTAAGGTAGCTTTCGACTTCCTTCATGAAATAGTATCGTTCCCCATACAAGCCGTTTTCGGAATTGGTATTACGATATTTTTCATCATAATACTGACTTCTGCTCTGCTCAATGGAAATGACTTTAACGCCCGTTCCCAGCATACCGTACTTGTTATGAGTGGAAATGGCTCTGTCCGCTGTCTGTGATACATTCTGTTTTGTATAGCCTTCGGTTTCAATATTTGATATGTTATGCGCCGTAGTGTTAAGCCCGGTTTTGGATGCAAACAATCCCGATGTTCCTATTGTAAGTCCGAAAAATGTTGATGCCATACTTTTTCCTTTCCGTATTACCAAAAGCCTTATCTGCCAAGGGTGTTCAAAAGATGTTCAAGCATCTGATTAACTGCATTTATAAATCTTGAATTTGCATTGTAACCCTGCTGATATTTTATAACGTTTGTGAGATCCTCATCGGAATCCACCGCGTGCACTGCCTGTCTTTGGTTTTCCACGCTGTTTACCAGATTTTCCTGGCTGTTATATACATTCTTGTATTTCTGTCCGTTGGTACCCAGAAGTCCGATCATCTCGGTGTAATAACTGTTAAAGTTCTGTTTGGTGTAGTCGCTGGGAGAGATGGTGTCAAATTCAGCCTGCCACGCGGAAAGAAGGGATTCACAGAGCTCTATACTGAAATCTCCCGTTCCTCCGTTATCCGAAAGGGGAAGCAGGGAAGGATTCTTCATGAGCTTGTCGTTTACTTTGATCTCACCTATGGTAAAGAGCGAATAGTTGTTGGTGGGATCTTCGTCATTAAGCACCCAGGCTTCCTTATGCTCTACCGTTCCGTCGTCATTAACTATATCCACTGCTTTAACCGTATATCTGTCTACGGATTTTCTGTTGAACAATGCCTCTCCGGGGGTGTCATTCTCATCCATTCCCACTGAAGCCTTTTCTTCGTCAAATATCTTTATCCTGGAACCGTCTGTAAGCTCCACTTCCTTGTTGGGACAAAGAAGATCGTTAATGGTGGTGACGATACCGTGGATAAGGTTATCGAACTGAGCCTGTGTGCTGACGCAGACGGAACTCTCTACGGATATCTTGTATTCCTCCACCTCTTCTTTATAGTCTCTCATGGCTGCCTGATAAGATGTGAGATCAAACCATCCGGCTTCATCCGTAAAATCCTCTTCTGTTGGCTCTGTGGGAATGTCTGTATACCTTCCCACCTTCTGACCTCTGGCGATCAAAAGTCCTTTAAGGGCTCCCACATCCGTATCTGCTTCTGTTGAAGGCACTCTGTCAAACTTGAACAGGTCTACAGAATCGTAATTTATCCAATAGGGCTCGATCATGGAAGTCTCATCATTTATGGGTCTTGTATCAATGGGATATACCAGATCCTCGGTAACCATGGCATAATCTTCCACGTACACCGTCATTATTCCTGTAGCATCTTCCTTGTAGCTGACCTTTACCAGCTCTGAAAGTTCATCTACCAGAAGATTTCTCCGGTCTCTCAGATCGTTGGCATTTTCAAAGCCCGATGCCTCGATCTTCTGTATACTGTGGTTCAGGTCATATATATCCTTGGCAATATCATTTATCCTGTTAACATAGTTCTTAACCTGCGTATTTAAATTAACCTGATAATCGCCTATCTGCTTATAGATCTCTTCGGCTCTTTCTATAAAGCTGACTGCGGTCTGTATAAAGCTGGAGCGTGTAACTATGCTGTCCGGCTCCTTGCACATTTCCTGCAGAGCCACCCAGACTTCCTCCATGGAATCCTGGAATGCAACTCCTTCAGTCTCTCCGAATATGTCTTCAACCTCAGTTGTTGATTCATACTGAAGTCTGTAATAGTTTTGTCTTCCCACCTCTTCCCTGTAGGTCTTATCAAGGAATTGGTCTCTTACCTGTTTTATGGTGGACACATCGGTACCATGACCGGTCTGCATCAGTGATAACGCGCTGGTTCCCACTGTTCTGTAAAAGGAATCCGTGGTCTCCATCTGCTGGCGAACATAGCCTTCAGTCTCAACATTCGCAAGGTTGTGGCCTGCCACTGTAAGTCCGCGCTGATTTGCGGTAAGTCCGGATACTCCGGTATACATTGCCGACATTAATCCCATATGCTGTGTCCTCCTTTCCATAGTATTATACATTCTATTTTATCGGCTTATGAACTTCAAATCCTAACCCCGAAGTATAAAAAAAGTATCCGCTTTCGCAGATACTTTATAATTCATCAGTTTTTCGCATCAAACGAGCCGACGGTCATCATAGATGACATATCAAACTGTCCGGCCTTTTTTGTATAGTTGTTACCGATATAGGTTTTTGAAGATCTGATCATGTTTAAGTGATATTCGGAGATCTCCAATGACTCGTTTATAAGCTTTGTATTTCTTTCATTTAAGGTTTTCAGGCGGTCAAGAGTTTCTTTCAGCGACTTCTTCAGTTCTGTCAGGTTTGTTTTGGCCTCCGGCTGCTTGTCCATGAGTTCGATAAGCTCTTCCAGCTTAAGTTCCGAATTTTTCCTGTTCAGAACAACTCTCATGTTGGCCATGATCCCTTCCCTCTTTTTTTCAAGGCTCTTAAGTCTCTCAACCGTTATCTGTTCCTTTTCTGTGATCTCCGAAAGGGCCTCGGTATCGTTGGCTATAATAACACTTGATTTCTTGTCCGCAAGGGGAATAAGATCCTTATATATTTGTAATTCATCTCTTAAGGTCGAGATGAGGTCATCCATCAAACCTGCCATAGCATTCACCTAAAAAACTTGGAACACGCGGAACCCGGACCTCCGGTCCAAATTCCGCGCGTTATAGCCTTTATTTACCAATTCCGTCAGAATTTGATCGACTGCTCAGACTGTGCTAAAAGCTTATCAGCCAGCGCACTCATCGGAACGTTGTATGTTCCGTTCGCCATAGCGGCTTTGATCTCAGCTACCTTGTCCTCTCTAACATCGGGAGCGGCTGCTACTGCCTCTTTGGCAATCTGCAGATCGCGACCGAAACCGGAAATTTGAACACTGTCCTTTGACATTGCTGTGGCGGAATCAACCTTTTTCATTTTGCCGTTTGCCTGATAAATTTGAGCTATTCCAGACATTGCATCAATTCTCATTGTGTCATCCTCCATGATTTATAATAAATTTTGCATTACTTTTTGTTTGGGACTTCTCACAGCTCCTATCTTATATATCGGACGGGTGAAAAAAAACTTAAGCTAAACAAATAATATTTTTTTAAAATTTTTGAATGTCCCTGTATTTTCCTTAACCATGGAGATCCGTTTTGATCTTTGTGGTTGATATTCCCGCAGTTCTTGGCAGGTAAATGACCTCACAATAGTCCTTAAGGAAATCGAACTTACCTTTCCAGTCATCGCCCATAACAAAGATATCAACTTTGTTATTGACCACATCATCTATCTTTTGTTCCCAGGTAACTTCGGGGATCACCTCATCCACGTACTTTATGGACTCAAGTATGATCTTTCTGTCCTCATAGGTGTGATAGGCTTCCTTGTGCTTTCCCGCATTAAACTCATCGGTGGAAAGCCCGACTATAAGATAGTCTCCCAGCTCCTTGGCCCGTCTTAAAAGATTAATGTGGCCCACATGCAATAGGTCATATGTACCGTATGTGATCACTTTTTTCATGCCTTCTCCTTATGTCCCTATTCTTCTCCAAGATACTTGATAAGTACCTTTGCAAGATATTCGTTATCTATAGGCTTGGCGATGTGATCGTTCATTCCGGCTTCAAAAGCCTCTCTGATGTCCGAAGCAAAGGCATTTGCTGTCATAGCTATGATCGGAACCTCCGAACTGTCGGGACGTCCCGAAGCTCTGATGGCCGTAGTGGCATCATATCCGTTCATAATGGGCATTATAACATCCATAAAGATGATATCGTAATGATTGTATGGTGAAGTAGTAAACATATTTACCGCATCTGCACCGTTTTCTGCTCTCTCGGTGGTCAATCCCGCCATTTCCAGCAGTTCTCTTCCTATTTCCGCATTCAGATCGTTATCGTCCACAAGAAGGGCTCTTTTACCGGAGAAATCAAGAGAATCCAGTTTTATCTCTTCTTCCTCATCAGAGTAACTCTCTTCTTTTCTGTCCTGAAGTTCCAGACGGATCCTGACACAGAACTCGCTTCCGTGTCCTTTTTCACTCTTAAAGGATATCTGACCGTTCATGGCTTCGATATACTTTTTGGTAATGGTCAGACCGAGGCCTGTTCCTTCGGACTTGGAGATATACTCATCATCTTCTCTGGAAAAAGCTTCAAAAAGGTGTTTCTGAAACTCCTTGCTCATTCCTATGCCGCTGTCTTTTACTATAAAGATGTAATCCGCAGCATCATCCGAAGCATTTTCCTCGGTAATGTCAATACTGATCAATCCCTTTTCATAGGTATACTTTATTGCATTGCTCACAAGATTGGTAAGTATCTCTTCCACTCTTGTTCTGTCGCCGATAACGTACTTGTGATTAACTCCCGTCATGTTAAGGACCAGCATCTGTTCCTTGGCATCAGAAAGTGGTGTCATCATATTAAGTACATTATCAACAAGCCCGGAAACCGAGAAATGATCTCTTACCAGTTCTATATTCCCCGCTTCCAGCTTTGTGACATCTATAATTTCATTTATAAGAGCGAGCAGATGTTTACCCGCTTCGTTTATTGTCTCAACACAATACTTAACCTTCTCACTGTCATCGATGTGCTTAATGGCAATGGTAGTCATTCCCATAATTGCATTCATGGGAGTTCTGATATCGTGGCTCATCTTGGAGATAAAGTCATTCTTCTGGGCATTGGCACGATTGGCTTCCACATAGGCTGCCTTTATCTCTTCCCTGGCCTCTATCTCGTCCTGTTTTTCCACATCTATGTTCTGACCCGCTACCAGAAGGTTCTTAACCTCTCCCTTTTCGTCACGATCTCCCGCCATCACGATGATCTTGATCCAGCCTATGATCTTGGTATTGCACTCTATGGAAAAGGAATCCAGATTCATAAGTTCCCGGATGGTGTGCTCCTTATCCTTAAGTTGCATAACATCATCATGATACTGTTCATATATCTCGGGCAAGACTTTCTCCAAAAGGATCTCGTATGAATTTCCGCTGGGAGGAATCAGGGCTTTGATATAATCTCCCGCATATACTTCTTCATAGGCATGCGTTACCAGATCTACACTGTAAACGCAAAAATACCGGCTGCACAATGTTCGGATTACTTTATTGTTGTCCATAAATCTTCCTCCTTATAGAGAAGTCTTCTGTCCTTTTAGTCCGCGTTTCCTTATTTTGATCTTTCTAACCTGTATTTCTTTCCCCTTAAATTCAAACTTTTCGTCCGTAGGAGTGACTACCGTGGCCAGTGCCACCTTATCATTTTTCTCAAGGGTTATACCCTTAACTCCACGACTGGTCTTCTTAAACTCTGCGACCTCCTCCAGAGCATATCCCAGCGAAAGCCCCGAATTCGTCATCATAATGACCTTACGGTTTTCCGAAAGAATGTCTGTGGCAGTGAGCTTGATGATGTTCACTACCTTATCACCCTCATCAAGCTTGGTAGCCATCACCTGTAATCTGGTCGTTTCAAATTCTATTCCTGATACTATCTTAACAAATCCGCCCTCTGTTGCAAAGAGCAAAGAGCATTCGAACAATTCTTCAAAACCTGTATAAAGAACTATATCTTCCTTACCGAGACGTATCATCTGATGGATCAATGTGCCCTTGTCTTTAAGCTTGCCTCTAGGTATCAGTGATGCTTTTACCTGATACATATTTCCTTCGGCAGTGAACACACATAATCTGTCATTACTCTTCATTTTAATACAATATAGGAATTCCTTCAACTGTTCTGTTGAAGCTTTTGAATAAACTGTTGCATCAACCGACTTTGTATAGCCGAATTTATCGATAAGGACATATATATCCTCGATCCTTTCCTCAACTACATAGTTGGTCTGCTCCATCATCGTAATGTCGGTCTTTCTGGGAGTTCCGAACTTCTTTCTGAATTCCGAAAGCTGCTTTTTTATAACCTTGTGCAATTCTTTTACGGAAGAAAGGATCTTTTCGAATTCCTTGATATTTGTATTCAGCATATCCTGTTCTTCATGCAGTTTTTTGATCTCAAGTCCGATGAGTCTGGAAAGCTGCATAGACAGGATAGCATCTGCCTGCTTTTCTGTAAAGTCCAGTTTTGCCGCATCCTTCTCAGACTTTTCGCTCTTAAATCTGATATCCTTGGTCACACCCTTGGTAAGGCAGTCCTTGGCCTGTTTAATGGAATTACTTCCTCGAAGGATCTCAATGATAAGATCGATCACATCCGTAGCCCTGAGCAGGCCTTCCACAACCTCATTCCTGTTTTTGGCCTTTTCAAGACGGGTCTTGTATTCTCTGGTATAGATCTCCTCCTGAAATACGATGAACTCCCGGATAAGGCTCTTAAGATTAAAGACAATGGGCTGCTGTTCTTTTACAGCCAAAAGGTTTACGGTGTAAGTATCCTCCAGGGGAGACTTCTTAAACAGTCCGTTAAGGAGATTGTCTACATCCCTGTCCTTCTTTACTTCTATAACTATTCTTACATCCTTTGAGCTTTCATCCCTGACGTCGGATATCTCCTCGAAGGTTTTATTCTTCATAAGATCCACCAGACTTTCCACAAGTCTGGTCTTATTTCCCGAACTTGTGAAAGGGATCTCGGTGACGATTATACTCTTTTTGCCGTAATCGCCGTTTTCTATCTGAGTTTTGGCACGGATCTTGATCTTACCTTCGCCGGTCTCATAAAGTGTGGGGAGCGCATCAGAATTTACAATAATGCCTCCGGTGGGAAAATCCGGTCCGGGAATATAGCTCATAAGCTCTTCTATCGTAATATCCGGATCATCCAGATATGCCATACAACCGTCAATAACCTCTCCCGCATTATGAGGCGGGATATTGGTTGCCATACCTACCGCAATACCCGTGGTACCGTTTATAAGAAGATTGGGAAGTAAGGCAGGGAGTACGGTGGGTTCTTTTTCCGAATTATCAAAATTGGGTTTGTAATCCACCAGATCATCATCAAGATTCTCCAGCATTGTCATTGCGCCTTCCGAAAGTCTTGCTTCCGTATAACGCATGGCGGCAGCAGGATCACCGTCAAGAGAGCCGAAATTTCCGTGTCCGTCTATAAGAGGAATTGACAGGGAAAAATCCTCGGACATATGTACCAATGCTTCATAAATTGAGGAATCTCCGTGGGGATGATATTTACCCATGGTATCACCGACGATACGCGCACTTTTTCTGTGAGGTTTTTTAGGGTCCAGCCCCAATTCCGTCATTGCATACAGAATTCTTCTCTGAACCGGTTTCAGGCCGTCTCTCACATCCGGAAGTGCTCTGTCAATGATAACATTAACGGCATAATCTCTGTAGGAGGTCTTCATTTCCTCCGAAAAATCCAATTGTATAAGCTCGGCCGTACTTACCTGAGCCTCTTTTTTATCTGCCATGAGTTACACTCACTTTCACTGATCTATATATCCAAAGTTGCATATTTGGCTTCAGCCATAATGAATTCGCGTCTGGGAGGAACATTGGAGCTCATAAGAAGAGAAGTTACTTCATCAGCCTCCACGGTATCTGAAATAGACACCTGAGCCAAAACTCTCTGGTTAGGATCCAGAGTGGTCTCCCAGAGCTGATCCGCATCCATTTCTCCCAGACCTTTATATCTCTGAAGGTTTACTATCTTATGACCTTCCTTGCGGAATTTTTCCAGTTCAAAATCATTGAAGAGGTATTTCGATTCCTTTCCTTTTTTCCTGCCGGATTCAAAATCCACCTTGTAAAGAGGCGGCATTCCTCTGTAGACCTTGCCCTCCATGATTAGTTCGGGCATGAATCTGTAGAAAAACGTAAGCATAAGGGTAGAAATGTGAGCACCGTCCACATCCGCATCCGTAAGGATGATGATCTTGTCATATCTAAGCTTGGCAATATCAAAATCATCTCCTATACCGCATCCGAAGGCTGCTATCATGGTTTTGATCTCGTTATTTGACAATATCCTTTCCAAAGGTGCCTTTTCAACGTTAAGGATCTTTCCTCTTAAAGGAAGAACAGCCTGAGTCTTTCTGTTTCTTGCGGTCTTAACGGTACCTCCCGCAGAGTCACCTTCCACGATATAGATCTCACATTCCTCGGCCTTTTTGGATGAGCAGCTGGCCAGCTTGCTTCTTGTGTCCACATCGTTAAGCTGTTTCAAAACCGCATTCCTGGCCTTGTCTCCGGCCTTTCTGGCATTATATGATCTCATGGAATTCTCAAGTATTGACTTAAGTTCCTCGATATTTTTGTCAAAGTATCTGGTTACTTCGGCAGTAAAAACATCGTCCACTGCCTGCTTTGCATCGGTATTACCCAGTTTTGTCTTGGTCTGACCTTCAAACTGCGGATCCGGATGCTTTATGGAAATAATGGCCACGATACCGTTTCTGATATCTTTACCATCAAAATTTTCGTCTTTCTCTTTAAGTATACCCAACTCGCGGGCATATCTGTTCATTACGGTGGTAAGAGCGGATTTGAAACCTGTGACCAGAGTTCCTCCGTCCACCACGTTTATCCTGTTACAATAAGAGTTGATCTGCTCGGAATAGGAATTTGTGTAGGTAAAAGCCACCTCCACATCTATATCCCCGCTGACCCCCTCTATATAAACGGGCTCGGGTATCAGAGTCTTATAATTTTCATTATCTCTGGCAGCTCCCTTGGTAAGATACTCTACGTAACTCTTAATGCCCTCTTCTTCACAGAAAGTAGCTTCTGTCTTATTGATCTCGTCTTTAAAATTCAGAATGAGCCCCTTGTTCAGGAAAGCGGATTCTTTTAAGTGCTTAACGATTATTTCCGGCTTGAAATCCACGGTTTCGAATATGGTATCATCCGGATAAAAGGTAACCTTGGTACCCGTATCGGATTTTGCACATTTTCCGACTACGGGAAGAAGTCCCTTTTCAAGTTCCACAACGGGATGACCGCCGTTAATGTATTCATCCTTAAAAACCTTACCCTCTCTGCGCACTTCAACTATCATGCGCTTCGAAAGTGCATTTACAACGGATGCGCCCACACCGTGAAGACCTCCGGATACCTTATATACGGAATTGGAAAATTTTCCTCCCGCATGAAGTATGGTATATACCACACGAACCGTCGGTATTCCCTTGGTGGGATGAATATCCACAGGTACACCGCGTCCAAAATCGGCAATGGTAATGCCACCATCCTTCTTAAGGGTAATATCTATGCGTTTGCAATGGCCTGCAAGATGTTCGTCTATGCCGTTATCCAGTATCTCCCAAATGAGATGATGCAAGCCTCTTGAACCGGTACTTCCGATGTACATACCGGGACGTTTTCTGACTGCTTCAAGTCCTTCAAGAACCACTATCTGACTGCCGTTGTATTGTTCCATGTAAACTCACCAAACCTGTTTTATTATCATTTTCTTAAACGTAAAAACAAGGCAGGAAGGCTTTGCCCCCACGGCAAAGCCTTCTTCCCTTATATTGTTTTATTTCTCATATCTGAAGATATAATCAAGCATCTTCATTGTCTGTTCGGCATTACTCTGCCTTGTGCTGTTTCCGAGGGTAACAACGATAACTTCGTTGCCGTCCTTGTCGGTACCACATGCTGCCAGGCAATAGCCTGCCGCATCGGTATATCCTGTTTTGATACCGATACAATCAAAATTGCTGCTCTTGTATGTGGAGTCGGTCAAAAGAAGATTTGTATTTCTGAGTGTGGTGGCGGGAATGCTTCCCGATGCCTTAAGTGTATAAGACTGACTGCCCACGATCTTTCTTAAGGTTCCGTCTTCCATAAGAGCCTTGGCTATCACCGCCAGATCCCTAGCAGAAGAATAGTTGCCTGCAAACTGTGAACCGCTGGTCTCATCAGCACCAACCGCATTTGTGAATTTGGAGTTTGTAAGTCCCAGTTGCTCAGCTTTGTCATACATCATCTGCTCAGCGAAGAAATCAAGGTTTTCTTCTACCTTATAAGCAAGAGCTTCAGCTGCGTCCGCAGAACTGTGGAGCAGCATCTGATAAAGTCTTTCTTCAACGGTGTACTTTGCGCTTATCCATTGTTCCGATGAATAGGTCTTTCCGGTATTGGATCTGACCAGATCTGCAAAAGTAGACATTTCATTGTCGATACCCGCAACCGTTGCTCCGTTTACTGTAACATCATTCCAGCGAAGAGCATCAACACTCATTTCGCAATCATCATTCAGATAGAACTGTTCAACAGCGATAAGAGCTGTCATCATCTTTGTTAAGGAAGCGGGACTTCTCTTTACATTTTCATTGTATGCATGAAGCACCTGACCGGTCTTTGCATCTACAGCTATATAAGCAGCACCGTCAAATCCCACATACTTTTCAAAGGTCGTGCTTACTGCCTTTGTGGGAACAGGTGTAGGCGTGGAGGTGGGTCTTGCGACAATAGAGCTTGTAGGTGTGGCTGTGGCCTTGGGTGTAGGTGTGTTGGTAGCCGAACCGTCTTTAAGTCTTGAATATGTCTGGCTTATATAAGCGGTTCCGCCATCATACTTTATCTGCCACCAGCCGTTGGAGGTTTCACCGGTAAGAACAAATTCTTCACCGTTCTTTCCGCCTCCCACTACTTTGTAAGTAGTTCCGGGGCCGATCCTTATGTTGATGGAATCCGTTGAGATAACAGCTCCTGTGCGGGCGGTTATCGTGATCCCCTCAAATCCCGTAGGCTGAGGTGTTGCTGTAGGAGTAGGTGTGGATGTAGGCTTTCTGGTCGGTGTAGGCGTAGGAGAAGGCGTGGGTGTTGCCGGAACCGGTGTAGGTGTAGGCGTTTCCGTAGGAGGAAGCGTGTAAACCGGCACAGGAGTCTCTGCCACGATCTGAGTAGGTGTGGGTGTCGGTGTTGACACTTCGGTTTCACTGCAGCCGCCGGTAAAAGCGGAGAGTGTAACTAATACAGCCGCACATGCAAGACCTATCCAGGTCTTTTTTTCTCTTATCAATTTTCCGGTCAGATTCTTGTTTACCTTCATAATGATAAATATCATCGCAATCGGGAAAAGTAGTGCAATGAACAATCCTTTCTTTAGATTATTGTCTAATATACCCGTCGCTATCCCGACAAGCGCAGGTCCCACTCCGTATCCCAAGTCTCCCGCGAACATGAGAAGGGCGATAAGTGCCATATCTCCGGTAGGTGTCTTGGATAAAGCAAGTGAACATGTACCGGGTCTCAACATAGCTGTCGAAATTCCCACAAGTACACATCCTACAAGGGATAAAATCGGATTTCCCGCCAATATTGCCAGAAGATAGGAAGCTACGGCGAGTGCACAACTGTAGATCATCACCCTCTGCAATTTGATCCTGTCGGAAAATCTGCTGTAAAGAATTCTGGCGACTATGACACCGACTGCAAAGAGGATCGGTCCCAAGAGTCTTCCGATCACACTTGCGATCTCAACGGTCTTTTCCGAAAAGTAAGGAATCCATTGAGTCATAGTCTGTTCTGCGGCACATCCGCAAAAAGCCAATCCGAATAAAACCCAGAATAATGAATCGCTCATTAAGCCTTTCATATTTTTTGCATCTTCCCGTATATCAGGATCATCAAAGGGAAGGATAGCAAAAAGCAATATACAGATTATAGGTAAAACCGCCAATATGACTGTTAATATCTTCCAATCATCCATACCGGATACAAGAGTTAATATCGTACCCGCTATAACTGCCAGAAACTGTCCCGATGCATACATTATAAATAATATATGGGGATATTTTTCTTCATCTTCCGAATTGGCCCTTACCAGATTACCGGCAGGGACAAGAGCAAGTCCGGCTCCCAATCCGCAAACTCCGGCTCCGATCAGAACTCCATATCTTCCGTTCATGAGCCCGGGAAGCATTCCCATTCCCACAAGCCCCAATGCACTGAATAACAAGCCTGTGATCACAACGATCTTATAACCCATGGCCGATGCCATTTTTCCCGAAAAAAAATCCCCTAATGCCCGTATTCCGAAGTACAAAAGGATCGGCAAAATTAAAGACATGGCCGTATAACCGAATTCCTTTTCAAAATTCAGAAAAAGAAGGGGCATGATACCGTTAACGATCCCGAGACCGGCATAGGTCACACATCCGGCCGCAACCGCTTTCCCGTTTTCTATCCTTCCACTATTCATCCTTCTTTTCAGCTCCATTCAATTTTTTATAATACTTAAGCAGCCCGTCCACGATCCCCTGTGCGATGAGCTCCTGGTAACTATCGTCTTTAAGCAGCGGATACTCAGTTTCGGAAGTCATGAAACCGCATTCCGCCAATACTGCAGGTTTTGATGTCAAAAGGACCTCAAAATCATCTTCTTTTATTCCCCTGTTTCTGGCCCCTGTGGAATCACAGATGCCATTCACTATACATTCCGCCAGCAGATCGTTGTTCTCGTTCTTACTACCGTTATAGTAGACCTCACAGCCCGAAGCTTTTGTATCCCCCTCCAACGCATTCAAATGTATGCTTATATAGGCACTGGCATCAGATGCATTGGCAGTTCTAAGCCTGTCGTCCAGAGAAATGTAAACATCTTCCTCCCTGATCATTAAGACCGTAAAGCCCAATTCTTTAAGCTTATCTCTCACCTTGAGACCAATGGAAAGGTTTATGCCCTTTTCAAAAACATCCGCATATCCGCCCGCATCGGTACCGATATCGATACCGCCGTGCCCCGGATCTATCATTACCACCGGTCCCGGAGTGGGCGTTACAACCTCCGTAGGCACGGGAGTGTGTGTGATCCTGGCAAACATGGTCGGTGTGGGTGTGGGTGTGGCTTTCGCGATCTTATATGCCTTAACCGATGATCTTACAAGGCCGTTGATCATCACAATGATCAAAACCAAAAAGATCAGGATCAAAAACAACAAGATCAGTCTTCTCTTTTTCACTTCACGCTGATAGGGCGTAAGTCCTTTCCCCTTTTTATCCATATGCTTTTGAATCTGTCCTACTTGTCCTCGGGAGAAAACCCTTCAAAAATAAACAACTTATATCTTGAACGGATATTGTTTAACCGTTCCGGGCTTTTAACCGTCCAGGCCACGGGAAGAGCTCCCATAAGCCGAGTCAGGAAAAAGCTGAAATTATTGATATGATCGCAGGAATAGGCTATAAAATCCGGGCGACAGATAACATTTCCAAAAAGGTAATGTACCAGCATCTCTCCCATGTTCTCTCTTCTCCCGCTATCCTTTGCAAAGTTGCTTGACAACTGTCCTCTCATCAGTTCCGGCCTGTGATCCTTAAACCACTTCACCGCCACGGGATGAAAGGATTCGACGCAATACTTTCCGGAGTATGTTTTTAATATCTCATTGGCAAGCTCACATACTTCCGTGGATGCGTCAACCATTTTTATTTCCACTATCAAAGGTACTCTGCCCCGGATCAGGTTAAGTACCTCCTCAAATAAAGGGATCTTTTCCCCGGAAGAGCAGATCTTTAATTCCTGCAGTTCTTCATAGGTCTTTGAATTCACAGGGCTGTCAATGCCGCATACTCTCTTAAGATCGTTATCATGAAAGACAACCACCTTTTTATCTTTTGTAAGCTGCACATCCAGTTCTATGCCGTACCCTTTTTCCACTGCCTTTTTAAAAGCGGGAAGACTGTTTTCCGGAGCCGGTCCGTTGTTATCATGAAATCCTCTGTGAGCATACCAATACCCCATAAAAGGAGTTCTGTCGGCCCTGTGGAACAATCTGGGCGTTATAAAAAACAGGTAGATAAGAAAAAGCCCCAACAAAACAAATATTATTACACTAACTATTGTCGGCATTTTTTCCCTCCCGGGCAAGTAAAATTTTAAAAAAATTAAAATTTTTTTAAGAATTCGGAAATACGGTCCTTCATTTTATCCAAAAGGGCCATCATTTCTTCATCGTCTTTGATCCTGGAGGTATCGAATCTCACAAGGCTCTGATAAAAGCCTTCCGCTTTTTTTCTCTCTTCCTGAGTTATCTCCGTCTCCGGATCTCTTTCTATTATACTTTCCCTTATTTCGGAAAATTCGGAACACAGTTCAAAAAATCCTGCATAATCCCGTTCTCTTAAGGCTCTTTCGTATTGGAGTTCTCCCGTAAGGTCGGTGATCCTGCTCTCCAGGATACTCTTTTCGCTCTCAAGTCCCGAAACCCGTGAATTAAGCTCAGTGATCTGAGTCCCCATCCTTCCGGTCTCTGCCGAGTTTTCAGCTATAACCTGAGCCTTTATCAGATGGCTTGCAAAGAAAACTATTGCCAGACCTCCCAGTGCCATTCCGATCAAAAAGGAAACAAAGACCTTAAAGTTCGGTTTGTCCTCCCGATAGGGGGTACCCTTTGAAAGGCCGAAGGCGCCTTCGTTTACATTCCCGTTTTCCGCCTTTGTCTCAAGCTGACTGCTTTTACCTCTTTCCGTCGCCAGGGCGCGGAGCTCGTTCATGTATCGTCTCGCATCAAGATTGGCCACGTCCACTTTGAGCACTCTCTTAAGATTCTTTCTTGCAGCCGGGTATTCCTCGTGCTTCATCTGCAGCACCGCCAGCAAAAGAAAAGCTTTTACAAAATGGTCATTCAGATCCACCACTTTTTTTAACTGCATTATGGCAAGATCATCGTTCCCCTTACGGGCCATTTCCAATGCTATATTGTATTTTTTTATCGCAGACTTTACATCCCGGAATTCATTGGCATTCCCCTGCAATTGTTTCAGAAGATCATCTGCCGGATTATCCGTCTTTACTATGTTGAGACTTATAACCCATTCAACTATTGCCGCAACAGTCTCCCCGAGCTCATAATAAACGAGTCCGAGGAGATTTCTTGCTTCAATATTTTCTTTATTGTATTCCAGGCTTCTTTTTAATTTATCGCAGGCTCCGGAAAGATTTCTGACCTTAGCTTCCGCAAGGCCCTCATTGTACAGCTTGTTTGAAAGCCTTTTTAAACTTTCATATGCTCTCAGGTCCCTACCGCATTTCAAGCAGCTGCGACGATGTCCGACGATCTTGTAACCGCAGTTCGGACAATTCATCTGTTCTTAGCCTCCTTTGGGACCGTAAGCTTCTCTATGACATCGGCAATATCCGACATGTCGGTGTGAAGGATCGTTTCTTCAGCCTCTTCCACTTCAAGACTGGGTTGAAACTTTTTTATTTCCTCATCGTAATCGATCATATCAATCCTCTCCGTAAGGGGATCATTACTTTGAAAGCGCCTTGATCCTCTCTTCAACCTTAGCCATCATGCTTCTGTAGTTTTCCAGCTTGCCCTTTTCTTCATTGATCTTGCTTTCCGGCGCTTTAGAGATAAATTTCTCATTTGCAAGCATGCCTTCGCAGCGCTTTATCTCACCGGTCAGGCGGTCTTTTTCCTTTGCAAGTCTCTCCAGTTCCTTATCAATGTCAACCAACTCGGCAAAAGGAATATAAACAACAGCCTTGGGTAATACGGCAGAAACCGCATCATCCGCAATGCCTTCTCTGTTTTCTTTTACAATGACCTCTGATGCATATCCCAGTACGGCAAAGAATTTCTTGTTCTCTTCAAAGATATCTCTGACGCTCTTTTCCGCAGATACCACAAAAACCTCTGCCTTGCGGCCGGGAGCAACATTCATGGAAGTTCTTACATCTCTGATACCCTTTACGGCTTCCTTGATCATCTCAATTGCAGTGACCTTCTTTTCAAAGCTGAATTCATCTCTGTATACAGGCCACTCGGAAACCATTACGGATTCATTTTCTTCAAGAATGCCCTCTGCTTCCTTAAGGGTACAGAAGATCTCCTCTGTTACGAAAGGCATGTAAGGATGTAAAAGCTTAAGAGCATCCGTAAGGACATGTCTTAAGGTCCACATAGCCGCGATCTTTGAATCTCCGTTATCTCCGTAGAGGCGGGGCTTAACCATCTCAATATACCAGTCGCAGAAATCATCCCAGATGAAGTCATTGATCTTCTGAGCCGCAACTCCGAGTTCGAAGGCGTCCAGATTCTGAGTAACCTCTTTTATGCAGGTATTGAGTTTGGAAAGGATCCAGCAATCCGCATCCTCCAGCTTTTTAAGGTCGATATCCGTGCACTTGTGATCCAGACCCGCTTCCTCCATCTGCTTCATGTTCATCATGATAAAACGGGAAGCATTCCAAACCTTATTTGCAAAGTTTCTGCTTGCCTCTACTCTCTCCCAGTAGAATCGCATGTCATTACCTGGTGCGTTTCCGGTGATAAGAGTAAATCTCAATGCGTCCGCACCGTACTTGTCTATAACATCAAGAGGATCGATACCGTTGCCCAGTGACTTGCTCATCTTCCTGCCCTGGGAATCTCTTACCAAACCATGGAAAAGAACGGTATTGAAAGGCTTTTCACCCATATTCTCGTATCCCGAGAATATCATTCTGATAACCCAGAAAAAGATGATATCGTAACCTGTAACAAGTACATCCGTAGGATAAAAGTACTTGAGATCTTCGGTCTTTTCAGGCCATCCCAAAGTGGAGAAAGGCCAAAGAGCCGACGAAAACCACGTGTCAAGTGTATCAGGATCCTGTGTCAATTTTGTGCCACCGCACTTAGGACACTTGTGAGGTGCATTTTCAGTCTTTTCTACAATTATCTCCCCGCAATCCTCGCAATAATAAGCAGGGATCCTGTGACCCCACCAAAGCTGACGTGATATACACCAGTCCTTGATATTATCGGTCCAGTTGTAGTAGGTCTTTTCCATTCTTTCGGGAATGAGCTTGATATCTCCGTTCTTAACAGCCTCTACCGCAGGCTTGATAAGCTCATCCATCTTTACGAACCACTGTTTTTTGATCAGAGGTTCTACAGTTGTCTTACAGCGGTCATGGGTACCTACATTATGGGAATAATCCTCTATGCGCACCAGAAGTCCCATCTCATCCAGTTCTTTTACTATCAGGTCACGGGCTTCATATCTGTCCATACCCTTAAACTTGCCGCCGTTTTCATTGATGGTGGCGTCATCGTTAAGGATATTGATCTCGGGAAGGTTATGACGTTTACCTACCTCAAAGTCGTTAGGATCATGTGCGGGTGTGATCTTAACCACGCCTGTTCCGAAATCCATCTCTACATATGGATCGGCGATGATGGGGATCTTTCTGTCAACAAAAGGAAGCCATACGAACCTGCCGACTATATCCTTATAGCGATCGTCATCAGGGTTAACCGCAACTGCCGTATCACCCAGCATGGTTTCGGGTCTTGTTGTTGCAAACTCAAGGAAACGGCTCTTGCTGATGCTGCCGTCATCCTCGATCAAAGGATATTTGATGTGCCAGAAATGTCCTGCCTGATCCTCATATTCAACTTCCGCATCGGAAATGGAAGTCTTACATACAGGACACCAGTTAACGATCCTTGATCCCTTATAGATCATGCCTTTTTTGTAAAGGTTTACAAATACTTCCTCGACTGCCTTGTTGCAGCCCTCATCCATTGTAAATCTCTCTCTGTCCCAGTCGCAGGAAGATCCCAGCTTTTTAAGCTGCTCAACGATCCTTCCGCCATACTGTGCTCTCCACTCCCAGGCTCTCTTCAGGAAGCCTTCTCTTCCCAGGTCGTGTTTATCTATGCCCTCTTTTTTAAGGGTTTCGATGATCTTTACTTCCGTAGCGATGGAAGCATGATCGGTGCCGGGCTGCCAAAGAGCGTTATATCCCTGCATTCTCTTGTATCTGATGAGGATATCCTGCATAGTGTTATCAAGAGCATGACCCATATGCAGCTGACCTGTGATATTCGGCGGCGGTATAACGATGGTAAAAGGTTTCTTCTTAGGATCCGGCTCCGCATGGAAGTACTTCTTATCGATCCATTTTTTGTAAAGTCGATCCTCTATCTGTTTGGGATCGTAATTTTTTTCAAGTTCCTTGTTCATATATATTTATCCTTTCAAGATTATCTTTCGTACCCCTTAAAATTAGTTATTTTAACAAAGGATCACTCATTCGTCAATCCGTACCTCTCCATAACCATGCGGGTTTCGATCTCATATTCCTTGTGCTTGACCACAAAGCTCTTAAGAGCCAGTACAGCACTCTTCTTTTGCTGGTTATTGTAGTCTATGGTCTTCCTCAGTTTCTGCCTTCGAACATTCAGCCTGTGTCTGACTTCCACCATTTCACCGGCATCCACCAACGCTTCGCACTGATACAGCCATATTCCCGCATCGGCTACACCGCAGGCTTTAAGCCTGTTTTTAAGATCATTGTCATAAAATTCAATAAGCTGCTCCGCTTTTTTGAATCTTTTTTCTTCTTCCACTATCCTGTTGTACTCCACCCAGTTATACTTCAGATCTTCGGAGCCTGTGACATGATATTTTTCGCAATTGTAATCCAGCACGTTTGTAACATTCACAAACTTGATCTTTGTCTTATTGATGAGAGTAATGGCTCTTCCAAGCTTTGCCTCGTTCACCTTAAGGTCTGCCAGGGTCTTTCTGTGGACCAGGAAAAAATACCCGGCACAAAAAGCTCCGAAAAGCACCACCAGTGCAAAGACAAAGGTCACATCACTTTCGGTCTTTATCCTTGCCACGATCAGGGCTATCAATGCCACTACAATAAAGACTGTGGCCATCACAAGTATTTTTCTGTTAAACTCGGTTTTCGATATGGCCCCGTTTATCTTTCTGTCCAGTGAATCCCTTTCGTCTTCCAGGACCTTAAGATCCTGCTCCACAAGGCCTTTATACATCTCGTTTTCTCTTAATTTCTTGATCTCATCCTCTATCCTGTCCTCTTCCTGCTCTATGGCATATCTCTGCGCGACAGTGATCTTGGGAGGAGTGTGCTGCATGGCGAGCCGTTCTTTGTTGAGATTGATGATCCTGTTGGCGCTTTCGTTGATCTCGCCCCGTTCTTCCTTTCCCACCGCATCAATCTTCTGTATATCGGAAAGATAGCCGGTCACTACTTCATATTCCTTACGGGATTCAAGTATCTGCTTGTCCGCAGCGGTGATGATCTCGCAATTACTTTCCAAAAAGGCCATCCTGGCCTGTCTGTCATTAAAAGCACCTTCGGTGATCTTACGGTCATCATTATTCCTCACCGCTTCATTTTTCACTTTTCTTTTTTTAAAAAGATTGAAAAATCCCATACTGATCCGTTTCCGTTATTCGTTGTATTTAATGTATTGTTCTTTCATTTCGTCAGTCATCTTTTTTACGGTTGCGTAAAACTCGGTCACCCGCCCGGTCTTTAAAAGCCTTTCAGCTTCCCTGAGTTCGTACAGTTCCGCCTCATCCGAAGCTTCCAGTTCCGTGTGCAATACAGCACTGTTCAGCCATGTGGCCGTATCCTCGGATATATCATAGACCTCCATTGCCGTCTTGTATTCCTCGTTCTTTTCACCGAACTTAAGAGCCAGAAGATAGGATTTTAAAGACTCCTCCCGATTATTCATTTCATAGGCCATCCTGAAGCATTCCGCTGCCCTGTCAAAGCCCTCGGTGTGGAGTAAAGCTATGCCCATATTGTGATATATATCTCCCAGGTTCTCACTGCTGATGCCAAGGCTTCCAGCATCCTTCACAAGGCTTCTGTAATTAAAAACCGCATTTTTGTAGTTTTCCAGAGCCAGATAACTGTCAGCCTTGTTTTTGATCCTGATCCATTTTTCACTGCGCTCGGCTCTTGACAGTTCCTCGGCAAATTCCTCTATCTCTTCCCTTACCAGATAATCGCAGGAGCAAAAGCACACCGTGGCCAGATCCTTTAAAGGCGCATCCCTTTCTATGCAATCGGCCAGAAGATTTGCCCTTTCCTTAAGCCCCAGTTCTTCATCGATAAAGTTGGGCAGGTCCCTGTCATAGAGAAAATCCTCGCAAAGTTCCGGATTCTTGATTATGCAATAGCACAGTTCCTCTATGGAATGTATGCTCAGCTTCGAATTCTTCAGCAAATATGATCTTTTTGAATAGTTACCCACGGTAACAATCATCTTGCCCATATGTGTCATTCCTTTTACAACATTATAGTCTGTTCACACACTCTGTAGCTTGCGGGATAAAGATCTCCGAAGCCCAGATCTCTCACCTTGATCACCAAGGTTTTGATATCAACAAATCTGACGGTTATTTCAAGCCTGTTGGTCTTGTTCTCCCTGTGCAAAAGTCCTTCGAGAGGGAAGTTTACGGCCTCTGTCCGGCCGTTTCTCAAGTCCTTTATCCTGAATACTATACGATCCGTATTGTCCGGTATCAGGTAGATCCTTCCTGCGGCCTTTTCCAGAAGGCATCCGGAACTTATAAGCGGAACCGCATCTATGACCGCATCCTTGTAGCATTCCACGGAAACGCTGTGGAACACTTCACCGTCACTTAAAAAATCGTCTTTAGTCCTCTCGTTCAATGCCCTGTAACATGCCCCCGAGGAATAAAGATTCTGTCCGGAAAAGATCTTCATGCTGGCCGAGGCATATTTTCTCAGGACGTTTTTGATCTTGTCGTCCTCAGCCATCTTTCCGGTAACATACATGCAATTTATGTTTCTGCCCTGTTTCAGAACAAGACTCACCACATTTTCGAAAGCTTCCGCCTTTTTATCGCTGTCGGAAATATCCCGGATGTTGTTTCCCAGGATTCCGGTATTTTCAAGCCTTTCAACATAAGCCGGAAAACCCATTCCCCTGTCGGAAGGATTGTAAAAGCAGACCTCTGTCCCTCCCGTATCCGAATCGATCTCCACTGCCCGCTGCCTTCTTCGCAGTTCATCGGAACCTATCATGTATCTTAAAAAGGCATTGGCATGATTTATGATAAAGAAACGGTCTCTTTCAAATCCAAGCTTGATCAGGGCTTCTCCGATCCTTCTCTCATCCCCCGGATTCATTCTTTCACCGGTAACGCATATTCTTAAGAAAGATGCACCGGCAAAGCATTTCCTTACGGAACTCAGGACGTCTCCGATAAAGCCCGCCAAAAGATCCGTAGCATCGTATTCACGGCCGTTCACTTCCACCTTTTCTTTTACGTTCTGCCCATAAAGCAGGGACACTCCGTTGCAGCCGTCACAAATGCTCCGGGCTATCCCCTCGTGTCCGGCTATATAAGTCCCGTCCTTCAATGGCACCACAAAAAGAGGTATACGTTCGCCATCCGATTTCCCCGGTACCGAAAAGCTTTTGGTGGAGTGCTCTTCCTCGTTCCAAAGGCCTATATATACCTCTTTTTCATAAAAATCCATTCCAAGTACTAATGAAGCCATCTCTTAACCCCTGAATCATGATCACAACGGTTTAAAATGCCTCTTTATGGCATATTCCGTCAGGTAATACTGCTCAAGATACTGCAGTACCGTCTTGTCATCCTTAAGTTCCGCCGCGATCAAAATATTGTTTATCTTGTTATACTTCGTGCCCGTTCCTCCGCCTATGGAATCCTCAAGATAAGTGATAGATCTGCTTTCGGTGATCTCCTCACCCTCACCGTCGGACTCAGTGATGAAGTATTGAAGCACTTCCCCGTAGAAAAGTATAAATTCTTTGGTAAATATACCGTATCCCACATCGGGCATTACTTCCACCGCAAATTCCTTGCCCTTGTCATAAGAATAGTGGATATACACCACCTTTTTGGGATTGGTCCTGTATTCTATATAACATCTCTCCAAAAGGCTCTCCGGCAGGGAAAGCTTGTTCGAAAAATCCTTAAAGAAAGCATAGAATACTTTTTTCTGAAGGAGCTGTCTTATGTGAGAATCCGCAAATTCTTTTTCATCAGCGGTAAGATACTCCTTTTCGCTGTAATACTTTAAAAGTGCCAGTATGCCTATCCTGCTGTTTTCAAGGGAAGGATCGTTTCTTAATACCTCAAAAAATTCTCCTTCCGTCAATCTTCCGCACACAAAATATTTATATGCCGTATATGAGATGAAAGCTCTTACCAGCTTCCTGTTATTATTCTTGTAATAGTAACTCTTAAATACGGAAAATGTGTTTTCAACATAGCTTTCCGTAAATAAGATCTGAGCCAGGAGGTTTTCTTCCAGTTTTAAAGTATCGATGTTTGCTTCCTTGGCCGCATTCCAGATCTCATACATTTCAAGAGTCGTGCCGTTGAAATTGTCTACTATATACTTTAAAAGCCTGTCATCAACGGAACCGTTTCTGAAAGCGAAATGACTCATGGCCACTATGCTGTCCTTGTCCTTTTCGCTGTTCTTGCCGTCAATGGCATTAAGGCAAAGCTTAGACAGTCTCTTAATTGACAGTTTTTCACAGCCAAACTCGTTTACATACTCTATGACCTTATCATACATTCCTCTCACGATCATGAGCTCGATCACCCTGTTACGGTTTTCTGCATCCAGCATGGTGACATTCACGTCCATGAGATAGGCCTCAAGAAGCTCGCCCTCATAGTTGTCATAGTAATATTCCGCCAGTTTAAAACAGCACATGTTGGCCATTTCGGGCTTAAGCGTTCTAATGCCGGAGATCTGTTTGAGCAGAGATATATAGGAATCCTCACTCTGATTGTATCTCTGATTCTTCTCCCACATGTACAATAATAACCTGGGATTGTTTGCCCCCGCATCATAACAGTCCGCAAGGATATCCTGCATATGAAGATATCTGGTGCATTTTCCTCCGTCCCTGAGCAGATACCGGTTGCCTTCCTTATCCTCCAGCCAACAGGTGCAGGATTCGGTATAAAGCATCACATCCGCACAATTGTTGTTTATAGGATATCTGTTTTCCTCTTTTTCCTGACTGTTGGTCACCAATACATGTGTAAAAGAACCGTTGGGTATTTCCACGCGATAGGTAAAAAGCACGTCGGGAACACAGTTTACAAGATCGCTGTCCAGCATATTTCTGTTCAGCACATCCGCATATATTACGGCAAGATTTTTATTTATCTTTCTGTTTTTAAGAGAATTGACCGCGAACTGCTCGATGTTCTTTAAGTAGGCTCTGTATATGGCTTTGTTTTCCTCTTTGTCCCTTACTGCGGTTGCGTACAGGATAGCCATTCTGTCTTCCGGCAATACGGAATTGTATCCGAAATACAAAAGCACCGGCTGATCGATGGGCTCGTTGCAGTCCTCTCCGTAAGTGAACATGTAGTACTCAAATATATTGGTAAGACTGAGCTGTGCCTCCACAGCATCTTTAAAATAAACGTGGTATTTGGAGTCTCTCAGATCCAGATATACGATCTTGTTGCATATGGCTGTGAGCAGATCCTTGTCACTACTTTCCTCGTATAATTTTCTTAAAACCTTGAGCTGAAGCGCATCGCAGTTTTCGTTGCCACGGCAGCGATAAACAAATTCCGTGAGGACCTGCTCCGTCATCATGTTGTAATCCATCATGAAAAGCACTATCCGGCATTCGGTTTTTCCGGCTTTTCCCAAAAGTCTGGGATCATTCCTGACCATTATTCCTGCTTCGCTTAAAAGCAGAGAACTGTTGTTTCCGGTCTCCAGCAATTCTGTAACATATTCAAATCTGCGCTTATAATTCTCCCTCAGTGCAGGGCTTAAATGCATGTACATAAGGAGTAAAAGCGCATCACTGTGATCGGATTCATAGGCTGCCCTGATGACATCGGAATTTGCTTTTCTTATGTCCGGAGTGCCTATCATAAGAGCTTCTATAAAGAGGATGATAAGATACAGATACCTGTCTTCCGACTCATATCTGTTCTTTTTAAGAAGCATCATGGACATGATCTCTTCCTTAAGGGGCGAATTGTCCTCAAATACTGTAAGGTAGGCTCTGTATATGGGCAGGATCTCTTTAAGTCTTACTGTTGTTTTTTCCTCTTCTTCGGCATATTCCTTATCCAGATAATGCTCCAGTGTCTCTGTGAGCTTTATGGATTCTGTCAGAAACACGGGAAGTTCCATTCTTCCGCATCTGTATCCCACCAGATGATCTGCCAGGCTAAGTACGTACCTTTTAACAGTCCGATCCCTCTGCTTCTTTTTTTCGTTCTTATCAATGACCTTGCAGGTCAAGGGTATCTTTACTTCGTGGAGCGCGTTGTATATCTTTATCTCCCCAAATCTTGTACCGGGGCCTTTACCTTCAAGATCCGTAATTATCCTGAGTTCAAAGCGGCCGTTTACAAAATCCGAATTTTCGATCACAGTTTTCGATGGGGTAACAAAATCTGCGGAAACTTCAACGTGAAGTCTAAGATAACCCCAGGAGTTTTTGGTGATGAGGATCTTGTCCATAAAGCTTATGGCTTCTGTTTCCGTGGATATCTCCGAAGTACCAACGAAGAAAGAACATTCTGCTTTCTTTTTGCGGGAAAACAGGAATTCCTCAAGAGCCATATTCCTGTCAGGAGATGCTTTAAGCGTCTCATAGACGCACTTCAGCGATTCATCATTTTTAATAACGGCATCATAAAAGGGTTTGCTGTCGAAAAGCTCCAGAGCTTCATTCCAATTGGCCTGAGCAAGACTCTGAAAGCTGAAGAAATTGTTGATCCTTCCGATGGAACTGCTACAGGTAGTTCCCAGAACGGAAACGTAAAAGGGTAACTGGCGTTCGCCGCAATCGCTTACGATATTGATCCGGCCTTCGGTCCTTTCTCCCTGTTCCATGTGTGTACAATTGACACTGAATAAAATTTCATTGGAAGTCCCGCTGAAGCTTTCAGTTTTAAGCTTAAGCACATTGGATGAACTGTAGATGACTCCCTTCATCTGGGTATTGGCAGAATTGGAGATTACAAAAGAACCGCTCTGAACCTCCCCTGCGCTTACAAAAAGACTCAATGCATCATGGGAAAGAACTATCTCCGGTTGTTCGTACTCGAATATTCCTTTCGAAAGTCTCTCGATCTTTTCCTTCATAATACCCCACACACAATTTTAAAGTTACCGGAACGACATATCACGTTCCGGTAACGCGCATACCTTATTTGTAAATGACCGTATTTTAGGTCTCTATATTGCTCCGCCCTATTATCAGCCCTGAGGAAGGGGATAAAATGTGCCGGGGGAGTCTGTATCTTCCACAAAACAGGTCTTTCCGTCTGTAGAAACATAGAAATCGCCGCGATTTCTGACTTTGCCGTTAACCGTTTCCGACAGACCGATCCTGTAACATTCCGTACCGTTTATCATGGTAATGGAATTATCGTAAGAAGCACTGTACTCTGTAACAGCTTTGCTGATGGCAAGAGTTTCCTTGCTGTAACCGCAAAGTATCTTATAAGCCTCTTCCACCGTGATCTTGACAGGCTTCTGAACCGGCGTGGGTGTTGCTGTTGCGGCAGGAGTAGCCGTAGGAGCTGTTGTTGCCTTGGGCGACGGTGTAGGTGTGACCGTAGCGGAAACAACCGGAGTTGCCGAAGGCGTCACCGTAGGTGTCACTGTGGGAGCGGCAGTGGGTGTAGGAGTAGGAGTATCAGTTCCCTGAACGGGAGCCAGAGTTACCATTACAGCCACAGTCGGTGTAGGCGTGGGTGAAAGCTCTGCATTGTTATTGCCCTTGATCTTCTTGGTGATACCAAAGACTATAAGGATAATAAGGATCATACCCACGATAGAGGCGGCTATTATGATAATAAGCTTCTTCTTTTCAGGATCAAGCCATGTTCCCTCATTGTTTTCATTCATTTGATTGTCGGCCATAATATCCTCCGATTTAAAAAATTGTACGAAAAAAGGTGTATGCACTGCATACACCCTTATTATATCTCTTTTATATTGAAACTGCAAAGATTATTTAAAAAGAAAATCGATAAAGTCGGTACATACCTCGTTATTCTCCCAGGACACACAAACTGCCAGCACTACAGGCTCAGGAAGGTTTTCGTTTTGGAAATACCTTGTACCGTCAACACAAAGACCATACGCTTTTTCCGAATTCTCTATGATATTTCCGTCATCATCACAGGTACCGCACATAACAAACCTGTCGGAATACTTAAGATAGGCTTCTGTGGAAAGAATCTCCGAAAAGGGCTTAAAAGCACCGTTAACAGCCTTTTCTTCAAAGATCGACTGAGGCATAAGTACCACGCTGATCTCTCCGCAGGCCAGATATACCATGAATTTCTGATTTGAAGCAATGGCTTCGGTAGTAAAAGAAAAAGTATTGTCAAAAATAGTTTCCTGCTTTTTCGGATCCAACTCGATGTATTCCTCAAACTCAGCCTGAAGCTCATCTATCTTTCCATAATCCATAACATAGTCGCAAATGGCTGCATAAAACACATTTTCGGCCTTGGGACCCAAAACCGTATAAAGCAATGAGATAACAAACGCAAGAACAGCTATTGTCGCAACTATTTTAAGAAGATAATAATCCCTGAACTGGATCCACTTTTTTTTCCCTTTCAGGCTTTTAAATTTCTCTTTGTCCGTTAACCCGTCCGATTCATGATTATACAACGCTGCATTATCTTTCAGCGTGGTTTTTTTGTTTCCGATCTCCATTTTTTCCCTCTTTTAAACCTTGATCATAAGCCTATATAACAACAAAGCGGACAAGATAGTCCGCTTTGCCTGATTCAAAGAATACTCTTTTCGAACCCATTAGAATGATACAACCGCCCGGTAAAAAAATAAATAAAGTAACAATAAAATATTTAAAACCTTATTGTTATGGAGGCAGCTCCACCTGTCTTTTGAATCCTCATTCTATTCCACGGTTACGGATTTTGCGAGATTTCTGGGCTGGTCCACATCAAGTCCTCTATAGGAGGATGTATAATAAGCAATAAGCTGCAGATAAACAACAGCCAGGAAAGGTGCGAACTCATCTCTGCAGGGAGGTATGACAAGATGTTCGGCGCAAATGCCTTCTTCCAGTTTATCCTCGTAAGCACCGTTGGTCACCAGGATCACCATGGCTCCTCTTGCTCTTACTTCCTTAACGTTTGATATAAGCTTGGGAAACACATCCTTTTGAGTTCCCAGAGCTATCACAGGAGTACCGCCGGTTATAAGGGAAAGCGTGCCGTGTTTAAGTTCACCTGCAGCATAGGCTTCGGAATGAATATAGGTGATCTCCTTAAGTTTAATTGAGCCCTCACAGGAAAGTGCGTAATCCAGACCTCTTCCGATAAAGAAAAGATCGCTTGCGGGAGTAAGACGCTTACTGAGTTCCTTGATGATATCTCTTCTTTCAAGGATCTTCTCGATCTTTTCCGGAACAGCCTCCAATTCTCCCATCATCTCCGAAACTTCCGTTTCGTTTAAACGTCCCGCAACGTAGGCAAAACGTATGGCTATAAGATAGAAGACCGCAAGCTGGGCTGTATATGCTTTTGTGCTGGCTACCGCGATCTCCGGGCCTGCATGGGTGTACATACAATAGTCTGCTTCTCTCGCAATGGAACTGCCCTTAACGTTAACAATGGCCAGTGTCTTTGCTCCCTTTTCCTTTGCAAGCTTTAAGGCGGCAAGGGTGTCAGCAGTCTCGCCGGACTGGGAAACCACTATGACCAGGGACTTATCATCAACTATGGGATCGGCATATCTGAATTCAGAAGCTATGTCCACCGTAACAGGTATCCTGAGCATTCTTTCCATCAGAGTTTTTCCCACAAGTCCCGCGTGCATAGCCGTACCGCAGGCAGTGATCACTATTCTTCCGGCATTCAGGAAAAGTTCATCCGGTATCTTATCCTCCGAAAAATCGGGCAGGCACAGGCCTCTTTCCCTCTTGAGTCTGGGACGCACTGTAAGTCTTACGGATTCGGGCTGCTCATGTATCTCCTTAAGCATATAATGCTTAAAGCCGTTTTTCTGAGCTGCGGACATATCCCAATTAACCGAAAGGATATTGGGAGTGACCGTGTTTCCGTAAAGGTCTGTGACCATAATGGAGTTTTTGGTAAGTTTTGCGATATTGTATTCGGGAAGCACAAAATACTCTTTGGAATATCTTAAAAGAGCCACCATATCGGAAGCGATCACCGCTCCCTCTTCAGCCATACATGCTACCAGGGGACTTCCCTTTCTGATACAGTAGATAACATCCTTCTGATCCGAAAACATGATACAAAAAGCATAGGCACCGGTAAGTCTTTTAACCGCTTCGGAGATAGCGGAATATGCATCTCCCGTATAAAGAGAATCCAAAAGCATGGCTGCCACTTCGGTATCTGTCTGGGACTGAGGTATTCTGCCACCCTTGGCCAGTTCTTCCGCCAGCTCATGATAATTTTCAATGATACCGTTATGGATAAGCGTAACTTTACCACAGGAATGAGGGTGTGCATTAGTCCTGGTAACTCCGCCGTGAGTAGCCCATCTGGTGTGTCCTATACCACAGGAAGTCTCGATCTCGGCAGGCACCTCATTTCTTAAGGCAGCCACCTTTCCCACATTTTTAAATACCTCTATACCTTTTTCCGTGGTCACCGCAATGCCGGCACTGTCGTAGCCTCTGTATTCAAGTTCGGCCAATCCGTTAAGTAAGACTTCCTTGGCATCGATGTACCCCGTGAAACCTATTATTCCGCACATGATAATCTTCCTCTTTCAATCAGTTTGTCTGTATAAAAAACCCCAACCGCCATGCAAGGCACAGGGTCGGGATTTTTCTGCTCCGGGTCAGTTTGCAACTTTTGACCTGGCTAAAAAATCAGTATGAATGACCATAGGTTCCGGCTGATGTTTGCTCTGATGTTCCGAAACAGGCCCGGATCCCTCTGCTCCCATTTCATCATCCTCATTTTTATCATCTTTTATATCCAGAGCAGGATCATATTTGTATGTCGGAACGATATCCGAAACACAACTTCTTATATTTTCCCCTTCTGAATAAGCGTCACCGTATATCTTTTCAAGCTTTTTAAAGAAAAGCTCATCATTCATTTCAATGGGCTTGGCAACAGAAATAAGATTGTTTTCCGTTTTTTCAAGTCCTTCTTCATCCATAAGGCGCTCTTCGTACAGCTTTTCCCCGGGACGAAGCCCCGTAAATTCGATCATTATATCTTCGTTGGGAACATATCCGGAAAGTCTTATAAGATTTTCCGCAAGAGTCACTATCTTAACAGGCTCTCCCATGTCCAAAACGAAGATCTCTCCGCTTCCCGCATAGGCTCCGGCTTCAAGTACCAGAGAAACGGCTTCGGGAATTGTCATGAAGTATCTGATGATATCGGGATGTGTGACCGTTACCGGACCGCCTGCCTGTATCTGTTTCTTAAATAAAGGAATGACCGAACCGTTACTGCCAAGAACATTTCCGAATCGGACAGCCGCGAATTTTGTCCTTGACTTTCTTGAAAAGGCCTGGACTATCATCTCGCACATTCGCTTTGATGCTCCCATGACATTTGTGGGATTCACCGCCTTATCGGTGGAAATAAGTACGAAACGCTGAGTACCGTATTTATCTGCCGAAGTAGCCACATTGAATGTACCGAAAACGTTATTCTTGATAGCCTCATTGGGTGAGGTTTCCATAAGAGGAACATGTTTGTGAGCCGCCGCATGGAAGACAACATCCGGTCTGTACTCATCAAATATACAATCTATCCTGTATGCATCACGTACCGAAGCTATCAATACCGTAAGGTCAAGATTGGGATAATTTCTTAAAAGTTCCTGCTGTATATCGTAAGCATTATTTTCATAAATATCTACAATGACCAGCTTTTGTGGATTGGCCATGGCGATCTGTCTGCACAATTCGGATCCTATGGAACCGCCTCCGCCGGTAACAAGCACCGTCTGTCCCTGAAGGAACACATTTATCTTGTCCATGTCCACCTTAACGGGCTCTCTCCCCAAAAGGTCTTCTATTTCAACCGGTCTGAGCTTTGAAACGGACACTTCCTGGTTTACCAGCTGATAAACTCCGGGAAGAGTTCTTATCGAACAACCGGTGGTACTGCATATATTTGTGATCTCCGCTATACGTTTTTTGGATGCGGAAGGCATTGCAATGATTATCTCTTTTACGTCAAAAGCCGTGACGGCTTCCTTTATATCCTCGGTGGTACCTACGATACGAACACCTCTTAAACATCTTCCCGTAAGCTTTTTATCATCATCCACTATACAAACCGGGAAGATATTGAGACGATCGCAGGAACTGATCTCATGAATAAGCATATCTGCGGCACTGCCCGCACCGACAACCATAGTCCTTACCGCATCGGTCCCGCTCTTAAAACCTTTGAACTTGTTCTGAAATCTTTTAAGGAGTCTGTAAGAAAACCTGCTGATGCCGGTAAATGCCCCCAAAAAGAACAGATAAAGGAACCAATAGGATCTGGGCATGGTGACATTTATCAGCTTGTATTCGGCAAACTGTGCCATGGTAGCGGCCAAAACGGCAAACACTATCTGCTGCAGTTCATACACGCCGGCATATCGCAACATGCTCTTATACAATCTGAAAATAAAGAATATAAGAATTACCGTTAATGTATTTGGTAAAAAATTATAAAAAACGTTTTCAAGAAACTTTCTGTCTATCAGTTCAAATTTAAAATCATATCTGATCCACAATGCCAACGCAGATGATGCCAAAGCGGCAAGAGTGTCTATTATCATCAAAAATATAGGTCTGATCAGAACTTCACTGTCAATTTTTTTTATTTTAAATTTATTTTTATTCCCCATTTTTTCCACTCAAATAAATAATATTTAATACAGATCCCTAATCCATACAGAAATAAATATTAGCACATTAGTTCCTATTAATCAAGAAAAAAAAATCCCTTAAAAAAGGGGATTTATTCTTCCGTAATATCGGTTTTTTCCAGAAGTTCTTCTGCGAACTTCATCTTTCTTCCTTTACAATGTCCCAGCAGGGTCTCTTCGCAGGCACATATCTTGTCAGCCATGCAGACTATCCATGATTCCCTGTATCTGGGAGGAATGGGTACCAGAGGGAACATATGCCTCTTGATGATGTTCTCTTCCAGAGGGGTCAATTCCATATCCTCTTTTGCATTTTTACACGCCTTAAAGGGATGGGTAAACCCGTGAACCTTTCTGCAGAGTTCTCCGTCATGCCAGTCATAGAGGAAGTAGTCATGCAGCAAGGCCCCAAGGATAAGGGCTGCAATATTCGCCTTAATATTTAATATACGGATTATGCAGCAGCTCACGTAGGCAACACATATGCAATGGACGAACACAGAAACGTCGCCATGCTGGATATAGCCTTTGGTAAGTGAAAATCTGCTTTCTTTTTCAAGTCGGAAAACTTCCTGTGAAATCTTGTTTTCAAAAATATTTCTTTTTAATCTCATTACCTTATCTGCACCTTAATCCGGAAAACACCTCTCCCAGACCTGCATGTATAAGCAGATCCGTATCTGAGTCATAGGCAGTCTGTGACATGTTCACCAGCACAAGACTGCGTCCTCGAAAATATCTGATAAATCCGGCTGCGGGATAAACCGCCAGAGAGGTTCCTCCTATAATGAGTACATCAGCGTTGGATATCAGACTTATTGCATTTTCAACCGTTCTTTCGTTCAGACCTTCCTCATACAGGACCACGTCGGGTTTGATCACTCCTCCGCACTCGCATCTGGGAATACCCTCACTTTTAAAGACCGCCTCCGGCCCGTGGAACTTACCGCATTTCATGCAATAATTTCTTTGTGTGCTGCCGTGTAACTCCAACACATTGCTGCTTCCGGCTTTTTGATGCAATCCGTCGATGTTTTGGGTTATTATGCCCTTAAGTTTCCCGCACTTTTCCAACTCTGTCAGAAATCTGTGGGTAACATTGGGTTCGAACCCCTCCGGATTCATCTTTGCCCTGTAAAAATCATAGAATTCTTCACATTTGTTTACGAAGAAGGTATGACTTAAAATGGTCTCCGGCGGATATTTATAATGCTGATTATAAAGTCCGTCCGTACTCCTGAAATCAGGTATACCGCTCTCCGTGCTGACTCCGGCTCCTCCGAAGAAAACTATGTTGTCGGAGGAATCTATCAACTTTTGTAATTCTTCGATCTTTTCATTAAGTTCCATAAAAGCCTCTTTCTTTCGATAATGCCTTTTTGAACTCCGATATTTTATCCCTTTTGCCTGATTAAGTAAAGTCTTTATTTTAAAGATCACAATAAGGGATTGATGATCTCAAACATCATGTAGCCCTTTCTGATCTCCGTGGGCTCATAACTGGACAATGCCACATTGTATTTATTCTGGAAGATATCTATGATCTTGGCTTTGGTGAAATCTCCGGTCCTGTAAACAAAGAACAGACTTTCTTTTTCAATCTGGGCATCGATCTGCGCTTTTACATCCTCCTCCGATCCGCAAAGGTATTGTTTGTACATATACATATGATACTTGTCGGAGGTACATGTCATCTCGTAACCGCACTGCGGAGTATGGGTCTCGTAAAGCACATCGTCGTTGATCATGAAATAAGTGTATCTTAAATTATCAACTATCTTTCCCGTCTCACTGTCTCTGGTTACGGGATCATCCCAGGTAACATCCACGTTGTACCACTCTCCGTCAAGGTAAACCTGATTCCAGGCGTGATTTTCCGATGCATAACCCGTTACCGTTATACAGTCTATATCATTTAAGAGCATGAATATCATAAAGGTCTCGGCATACCCGTCACAGACTGCTGTCTTATTCATGATAAGACCGTATGGCGTGTGAGATATCTCCGCATAGGTCGAATCATACCTGGTATTGTTTATCAGATGATCATGAACCGTTAGCACCACATCGATATCACTCATTTTTTCCAATCCCAGGGAATCGGAAAGTTTCATTATACTCTTAAGTGCATAACTTTCCGTCTCAGTAAGAAAAGCAGTGTTGCCGGTCCTTATTGCATAGGCATACTGTCCGCCTTCCTTCATGGTCACATTAAAGACAACATATATTCCGTTATTATATTTTTTACTCTTTGAATAATCCACTTCCACCTTGCAAAGCTCGGGATAAGTGGCAAGGAAATATTCCGGTGTGTGCATACAGCTCTTATCCTTGTACAGCATAGAGAAGGTGGTGTATTGTCCGGCGTTTTTCATAAATCCGGCCGTAGCACTCTTCTCAGTTTCGTAGTAGAAAGAAGAAGCTGTTTCAAGGTTAACGTTTCCGCCCGCCGAACTGAGAGAAGCAATCAACTGATCCACATTATCATTTACTTCCTTAACCGACGAACCCGGCGTCGGCGTTGCAGTAACACTTGCCACAGGCACCAACGTAGGAGTACTTGTTGCTTTTATTTCAGGTGTTGCCGTCACTGTCGGTGTGGGCGTAACGCTAGCTGTGGGAGCTTTTGTGACCGACTGCTCCGAAGTCGTATATTTGCCGCTTATAAAAGCAGTAATATCCTTATATTCTATCCTGATCCAACCGTTATCGCAGATACCGGTCCTGTGAACTTCCGTATTAACGGGAACCACTCCCACCTTTTCGTATTCGGTGCCGGGTCCCTTTCTCATGTTTACGCTGCCAATGGTCCATACATGATCATCAACCGCAGTTATACCCTCTTCAGCAGTTGTTGCCACAGGTGTTTCCGTCGGCACTTCTGTGCTTACGGGAGAGGCAGTGGCCGTGGTTTCCGCCTGCGTTTTATCAGGCTCCGGGGAAGGAGTCGGAACAGCAGTGGCATATGGTGTAAGAACTGATGTGATATCGGAAACATCAGGCATGTCGCACCCCGAAAAATGGGCCAATATTCCCGCAACTATTACCGTATATATTATCCCTATCAAAAAATTCTTCATTCTTCCTTACTCCTGTTTCTTATTTCCTCAGGTAGTTTAACTGATTTAAATGATAATTTCCCGACAGACAAAAGGCAATTTAAAGGCTTTTGCATATGATTTTTTTGAGCCTTTTGACATTTTTGTGACATTGTGACATTTTTGTATCAATTTTGGTACTGGCTCTGCCAAAACATTTAAAGCTTTGATCTGTTAATTTTATCAGCCCAAGTACAACAAAACCAAAGCTGATAATAGTCCGTCAGCAGACATTAAGCCATATTTTATAAAAGCTTAAGAAAAAAGACCACCCTCAGGTGGTCTCTCTCTCTACTATCTTGGCGTCAAAAACCAAATGTCTGTGTTTTTTTCCTTCGATAACTTCAAAAAGCAGATGACTGGTTTCAACCGCCATTTGCTTTATCGGCTGTGCAACCGTGGTTATGGACGGCATATAAAAGGCTGTAAGATCTATACCATCAAACCCCATCACCGCAACATCTTCGGGTATCTTTCTTCCTGTTTCCAGAAACGCTCTGCAGGCCCCCACAGCCATTACATCGGCTATGGCAAAGACTGCATCGAAGTCAATACCCTCTTCTATGAGTTTTTTTGCTGATGAATACCCTGTATAATAAGAATATTCTTCATTATCCTTGGGAAGATATCTGATAAGCTTTTCATCAACCGGGATACCGGCTTCTTTTAAAGCCTTCCTGTAGCCTGCGAGTCTCAGCATTCCAACGGAAGTATCATCTTCCGCCCCCGCAAAGATAGCTATCCTTTTATATCCTTTGCTTATAAGGAAAGAAGTCGCTATCTTTCCTTCTCTTTCATCATCTACCGCAACGGAGGAATAGTCCTCTTCGTTTACGCCTTTAAGCGCTGCACCTATGGTGGAAACAACATAGGGAACGTTCAGCATAGCAAGGTTTTTACCGGTTCTGGTAACTATACCGCCGAGAAAGACTATGCCGCAAAGCTTCTTTTCTTTAGCCAGTTCGAGAGCCACATCCGCTTCGTCTTCCGATGGATCCACATGCTGAAGCACCATAGTGTAGCCCCTGGAAATAATGTCCTCCTCCATGATCTTGATCATCACATTGAAGAAAGGGTTAGTCATTCCCTTTACAAGGACAGCTATAGCCTTGCCCTCGCTCCTTTTAAGATTTCTGGCACTGTTATTCGGCACATAGCCCAGTTCCCTGATCTTATCCAGAACAAGCTGTTTCGTTTCTTCATTTATATTGGGATGGTCATTTATTGCTCTGGAAACGGTGCTCACACCTACTCCACAAGCCTTTGCCACATCCCTGATAGTTATTTGTTCCATATAAACCCCTGTGACAAAATGAACTATTGGAAACGTTACCAATAATTATATTATCACAATTTTCTCTCATTGCAACCCAAATTTTTTATTTATTTCTCTTCACCTCATACATCATGAGTGCCGCAGCAACAGAAGCATTAAGGCTTTCCACCTTTCCCGACATGGGAATTATCACTTTTTCCTTAGCAATAGCGGTTATCTCATCACTTAACCCGTTGCCCTCGTTTCCTATCAGAATAGCGGTTTTCCCCTTATAATCCGCTTCATAATAGGGTTTTGATGCCGAGAGGTGGGTGGCCAGTGTATTAAAACCATCTGCGTTAAGTTCTTTTACAAAGAGTGTAAGATCATCGATATAATATACAGGCATTCTGAACAAGGCTCCCATGGTAGATCTTACCACCTTGGGATTATACGGATCCACACAATTCCGACTTAGGACTATTCCGTCTATACCCGCCGCCTCGGCAGTCCTTATTATGGTACCAAGATTCCCGGGATCCTGAAGGTTTTCCAAAAGTACCAGACTTTTCGCTTCTTTTAAATTTTCTATAGCCATTGCCCCGGGTATCCTTACCAGAGCCAGAACCCCCTGAGGAGTGACCGTTTCCGAGATCTTATTGAACACCTCATTTGAAACCGTTTCATAGGGACAGCTCACTTCGCCGCATTCCTTAAAGTAATTTTCAGAAATAAAAGCTTTTTCAACGATGCCCATTTCCAGGGCCTCGTTGAACATCTTTCTGCCCTCGGTCACAAACAGTCCCTGTTCCTGCCGCTCTTTCGACTTCTTCATAAGAACCGAAAGATTTTTTAATTGTCCGTTATTCTCCGATGTTATCATCTTTTCACTGTTCTGCTGCCATGTCCGCAAGCTTTGCGGCCTGATCTGCCGCCGTAAGAGCATCGATAAATTCCTGAATATCGCCGTTCATCACATCATCAAGGCTGTATGAGGTATAATGTATCCTGTGATCGGTGCAGCGTCCCTGAGGGAAATTGTAGGTTCTGACCTTTTCCGATCTGTCTCCCGTTCCCACCTGGCTCTTTCTTGCTGCCGCCTCGGCATCATGGGCTTTTTCAAGTTCCAATTCATAAAGCTTGGCTCTAAGCACTCTTAAAGCCTTGTCCCTGTTCTTTAACTGGGACTTTTCATCCTGACAGGAAATGACTATTCCTGTGGGATAATGGGTAAGACGTACGGCAGAGTCTGTGGTATTAACGCACTGACCACCGTTACCTGAGGATCTGAACACGTCGATCCTGTAATCCTTGGGATCGATCTTAACGTCCACTTCCTCGGCTTCGGGCATTATCGCCACTGTAGCTGTGGATGTATGGATCCTGCCGCCGCTCTCCGTTACAGGTACTCTCTGTACTCTGTGAACGCCGCTTTCATACTTGAGCTTTGAATACACTCTGTTTCCGCTCAACATAAAGACACATTCCTTGATACCGCCTATTTCGGATTCGTTTATGCTCACCAGTTCTGTCTTCCAGCGCTGGGTCTCTGCATATTTTGAATACATCCTGTAAAGCTCTGCGGCAAAAAGAGCAGCCTCTTCACCGCCTGCGCCTGCTCTGATCTCGACACATACGTTCTTATCATCGTTGGGATCCTTGGGCAAAAGCAATATCTTAAGGTCCTGTTCCAGCTTTTCCACATTTTTCTTGGAAGCATCCAGTTCTTCCTTTGCAAGTTCTCTCATCTCATCATCCGACTCATTGTCCAAAATCTCCAGAGAGTCCTGAATGTTCTGTTTTTCTTTCTTATAATTATTGTAGGTCTCCACAAGCTCCATAAGGTCATTGGATTCCTTCATGAGCTTTTTAAAACGGGCCTGATCATTAACAACCTGAGGCTCAGAGAGTTCGTTTTGTATTTCCTCGTATCTCTTTATCAGGTCTTCCAATTTATCAAACATTTATTTATCCTTTCTTCCTATAACTATGCGGTCAAGACCTGCATAGTCCTTGATAACCCTGACTTCGGTAAAGCCCTGTTCCAGCATTAAGGCCGTCACTTCGCTTCCCTGGTCGTAACCGATCTCGTATGCCAGAATTCCATTGTCATTAAGGCTACAAGTGGCTTCTTTTGTAATCCTTCTGTAAAACCATAATCCATCCTCCGAACCGTCAAGCGCCGTTCTGGGTTCATAGTCCCGGACGCTTGCTGAAAGTGTATCTATAACCGCCGTTTTTATATAGGGCGGGTTTGAAACGATAATATCAAATTTTTCGTTCTCGTATTCTGTTCCTTTAAGCGCTTTAAAAAGATCTCCGGCGAAAAACACCGTCTTATCTTCCGCATGATTTCTGCAGGCATTTCTTTTGGCAAGTTCCACCGCGCCTTCGGAAATATCACAGCCTACACCTTTTTTAATACCGGCGGTTTTTGCCAGGGCTATAAGAATACATCCGGTTCCCGTACACATGTCCAGAACGGATTTGCCTTCTGAGTACTTTGCTGTTTCTTCCACCAAAAGTTCGGTATCAAATCTGGGGATCAGAGTATCCTTACTCACTTCAAATTCAAAACCGTAGAATTCCTGAACGCCTGTAATATATTGAACCGGACAGCCTTCCACGCGTTTTTCTGTCTGAAGGCGGGCTTTTTCTATGATCGCAAAGTCGGTTATCTCTTCGTTTCCTACCATAAAAAAATGTGCCCGGTTGAATCCCGTTATACCTTCAAAAAGGCGCCAAGCATCCGATTCAGCCTCCGGAACGTTTGTCGCCTTTAATCTCTCTGTAATTTCTTTTAATAGCTCTTTGTAGCTCATTTTTATCCGCCGTAAAAGAGTGCCTTCGGTCATTTTGCCGAAGCTGACATATCAATAACATCCTGAGCGTGTTGTACCGCTTCGGAGTCAAAATTGAACACGATATTGTCTCCATGGGTAACCGCAGGGTCATCACTCATCTCAGTAACGGTTTTTGCACCGCTGTACTCGAACATGACATCAAGTGCGTTAAGAAGCTCATCCGCTTCTTTCTCCGCCTGCTCGGACCTTTTTATGTATTCGGAACCTGCTTCCATGGTTCCTTTTTTATTTTTACCGAAATGTTTTTTTGTATCTTCATAATTCTCCGGAAGTTTAATATCAAAAAGATCTGATATATCCACTTCCAAAGGTCTGAATGCCTCTTCGGAGATCGGCGCGATCACTCTGTCATCAACAATCTGAGCTGAACTTACGCTGTTAACCTGCTCGGTTATATCCTCATCGTCCCTGATCTCATCATGCTGCTGATAGCTGTAATTACTTCGTTTGGAAGTGTTCTTACCGTTCTTCGGGTTCTTGTTGTTTTTCCTGTTTCCATCACGGTTTTGGTCAAAACTCTTTTTGTCCTGAGTATTGTAATCCGTGTTGTTTAATGAAGAACTCCTCACACTTTTTGTGGCAGCTCTTCTTTCATTTTTAAGTTCTTCGACAAAAGGCTCCCAGTCAAATACTGCTTCTACGGAAGCGATACCCACTTCTATCATGGAATCATCAGGTTCCTTTGTAGTAAGTGACTGCATTAAAAGGCCGGGCTTGGAAAGGAAATTCACAAGCCTGTTGTCCGTATTACCCGCAATCCTGGTAAACTCATAAGATATTCCCGCAATAACAGGGATCAAAAGGAGTCTTAACAACAGTTTAAGTGCTATATTTTCAACATCGATGAACATGAAGGCCAAAATACTTAAGATCATAACGTTCAGCATAAAGCTTGTGCCGCAACGCTTGTGTTCCTTGCTGGAACGTCTGACATTGTCCACCGTCAGGCTTCTGCCGTGTTCGATGCAATTGATGCATTTGTGTTCGGCTCCGTGATACATGAACATCCTTTTGATATCTTCTATGCTTGATATCGTAAGGATATAGATCACAAATATCGTTACTCTTAATACTCCTTCTATAAAGGATATTACAAGGCGTGAATACTCAAAGGTAAGATAAGGTGCAATAAAACTTGTGATGAGCATGGGAACCAGAACGAAAATGACAAGTGCCATGATAACCGATAAAACTATGGTCATTATATCAAATATCTTACTTTTCTCACTCTCTTTGATGTTTAATCTCTTATTAAGATCACCATCTCCTTCTTCCTCATCATAAAAAGATGCGGAATACTGCAGAGTCCCCATACCCAATGTCAACGAATCTATAAAAGCCATAACTCCGCGGATGATGGGCAGTCTGAAAAAAACACTTCTCTTATTGCCATCAGCGCAGCTCTTAACATCTACTTCTATCTCACCGTTGGGCTTTCTGATCGCTATCGCGTACTTTCCGCGATTTTTCATCATAACTCCTTCGATAACGGCTTGTCCCCCGATTCCCGATGACTTCATATAACCTCCGGATAACTGACTTAAAAATTTTGTCTGTAAAAAATACAATACCTCATATAAGTATAACACATAAGTTATATTTTTTACAATCCAAATAACAAGAAAAACGGGATGAGATCATCGAAAAATAATCTCACCCCGGTCTTTGTTTTCTTTAACCTATGCAAGGCCGTATTTACGATTGAACTTCTCAATAGCACCACGGGCAGCGGAAGCCTTCTGCTGACCTGTATAAAAAGGATGGCACTTGGAGCAGATTTCAACGTGAATATCACCCTTTGTGGAACGTGTCTCAAATGTGTTACCGCAGTTGCATGTAACATGAGATACTACGTATTTAGGCTGGATATCCTCTTTCATGATTATTCTCCTTTCGACGCGGGTTCTGAGATTTGGCTCAGAACTTCTGTTTATAAACCAATAGCCAAGTGATTATACACCCAGTTTTTTTATAATGCAAGAAAAATATTTTATTTTTTTGATCACTCTTGATCCGGGGTCACTGTTCATCTCCGGATGACCGTACTCCCCATAGGGTCCTATTATCATCACCTATGACCGTAAAGGTCATGACCAACGCACTCTTTGAAGCCTCATCATGTTGTCTGAAGAACACACCGCTGTACTCTGTACCGTCTATAACAAAAGTTGCAAGACAAGTCCCTTCCTTTTGGATCCATGTTCCGCTTGCTTCTCCGGAAACAGTACCGTCTTCGTTCAACCATATGACGGATGGTTTTTTGCAATCCGCCCCGTCGGAGTTCACGCCGTGATCTATAAACTCGTACTTTCCTATGATCTTTTCCCTGTCATATCCGGTTTCCGATATTACATCTCCGCGGTTTTCAAAAACTGCGGTCACAGGCCAGCCATTTTCATTCATAAACTGCTGATGGACTCTGGTCTGGAACATCTCTCCGCCGGTCTCAAACCTGGTATGATAGATCAGATATCTTTGGCCATCGGAATCTATAAAAGCCGAACAATGTCCGGGAGAACGATAACCTGTTTTCATACAGGAGAAGGAATAGTTGCCCATTACCTTGATCCCTATGTTGTACATATTAACGCTTTTTGATCCAAATACCGCATTGTTTCCGCAAGCGTCCAGATAAGGTCCCGTGGGCTCTTTCGATCTGAACAGCCGCATGTTGTATCCGCTCTTTGAATCCAGGAAATTATAAGTGGTATAAAGATAATAATAATCTGTAGCCTCATCATAGACGATGAAAGGACCTTCACCGGATTTTGTATGGCCTCCGGCAATGCGCACTCCGAAATACTTATCTATAACCCTTCCGTCTCGGGTAACACTGTTGTCGCCGGGATATAGACCTTCTCCGGTTTTCGGATCCAGTTCCAGCATATAAATGCCTCCGGACCAGGAGCCGTAGGACATCCACATCCTGCCCTCCTTGTCAAAAAGGATGGCAGGGTCAATGGCGTTGGGTGCATAGTCGGTATTATAACCCGTTCCCAGCCCCCAATCACTGTTCCATTCCCCGCTGATCTTTCCCTCAGCCATCAATTCGTCTATGTTGGTATTGGTCCAGATCTTATCCTTATCGCTGTTTTTGTCCTTGATGCTCTTTCTTGTAAATCCGGAATAGACGACAGTACCTTTGCAGGCATAGTCGCCGTCGATCCTGTCGGATACCGCAAACCCTATGACCGAGCGGCAATAGGTGGAGGAGGTGCAGAAATAATCCATATAAGCTCCCGTACTGCCGTCCCCGTTAACGTAATAAGGATTGTAGATCACATGGGGCGCCCATACAGCAAAGCCGTTACGACAGTCCGAATCATCTTCCCCCGCCCAGGAAAAGGGTTCCGAAAGATTTGCGGAAAGGTCTCCGTATAAGGTGTTGTCCTTAGTTCTGTACCCGTTTGTAAAATTGCTCCAATTTGCAAGATCATATGACCTTGCTCCCGCAATATGGGTACCAAAGATATAATATAATTTATTTCCTTTTTCATCCTTATCAACGATGATAGAAGGATCGTGGACAGAAACCCTTTTGAGGTTCCCTTTTATATAGGGCAGCTCAGGCTCAGGGGTTTCGGTGGGTTCCGGTGTTACCGTAATACCCGGGGTAGGCGATGCTTTTGGCATCTCATTTACAACGGTCTTGTCTTTTTCCGTATCCAAAACAGTTTCATTCTCCTTACGGGAACATCCGCCTGTCATCAGTATCGCACATGCTGCTGTTAAGGCCAACATCCCGATTCTCTTTATCTTCATCTTCATCTGTTCTATTTAAAGGTTTTTTCTAACGGTATTGACAAATTCCGAATTATTTCTTGTGTGTGCGCACATATTTATGAGTTTTTCGGTAGCATCCTCAGGATGAGCGCCGTTCAATGCTTTACGGATTATATTCATTGCATCCGCCTCATCGGCAGTAAGCAAAAGATCGTCTCTTCTCGTTCCCGACTTCTGAAGGTCGATGGCCGGGAAGATCCTTCTTTCCGAAAGGTTTCTGTCAAGTACCAGTTCCATATTACCGGTACCCTTAAATTCCTCAAATACCACATCATCCATTCTGCTTCCGGTATCCACAAGAGCGGTTGCAAGGATAGTAAGACTTCCGCCTTCTCTCATCTTTCTTGCCGCGCCGAAGAACTTCTTGGGCATATGAAGTGCGGCGGGATCGAGACCTCCGGAAAGTGTACGTCCGCTGGACTGACATGTAAGGTTATAAGCTCTTGCCAGTCTGGTAATGGAATCAAGGAGGATAACTACATCATTTCCGTATTCCACAAGACGTTTTGCACGATCGATGACCATTTCCGAAACTCTCTTATGGTTTTCGGGCAATTCATCAAAAGTGGAATAGATAACTTCCACCTTTTCACCGTGGATCGACTCCTTAATATCCGTCACTTCCTCGGGTCTTTCATCGATAAGAAGAATGATCAGGTTCATATCCGGATGATTCCTGGTAATGGAATTGGCGATCTCCTTAAGAAGTGTGGTTTTACCTGATTTTGGCTGGGAAACTATCATACCTCTCTGTCCCTTGCCGATGGGAGCTATCAGGTCAACCATTCTTGCGGCAACAGAACTGCCGTTTGTTTCAAGATGTATCCTCTCATAAGGAAATACCGGAGTCAGGTTTTCGAATTTCTTTCTCTTGAGCGTTTCTTCAATGGAGAAGCTGTTTACGCTCTTTATGTAGAGAAGGGCGGAAAACTTTTCGGAAGCGGTTTTGATCTTGGTGTTTCCGCAGATGATATCTCCGGATCTCAAGGCATATCTTTTGATCTGGGCCGGTGATACATAGACATCATTTTCTCCGGGGAGATAATTATCGCAGCGGATAAATCCGAAACCGTCGGGCATGATCTCAAGAATGCCGTTTTTCTCAACACCGCTGTCAAGTTCAGACTGCTGTTCGGGTGTCAGGAAACTGCCCATATCGTACTGTATATTCTGTTCACGCTGCAGGGGACGTTCCTGGATACTTCTTCTGTCCTGATCCGCAGGCCTTTCAAACATTGTCCTCTTTTCCTGCTCTGCAGGGCGTTCCGACATAGTCCTCTTTTCCTGCTCCGCAGGATGTTCAAGCATCACCCTCTTTTCCTGCTCTGCAGGGCGTTCAAGCATTACTCTCCTCTGCAAAGGCTGTCCTCTGTCCGCCATATTCCTGTTTCTGTCATATCCTGTTCTGGGCTTGTCTCCCATGGGACGTCTCAGATATTCCTTTTCGGTTTTTACAGGGCTTTTTTCTTCTCTTGCCTCTTCCTTATTAGCTTTAACAGGCTCTTTCTTTTCTTCCCTTTTTATTTCTTTTGGGGTGTTTTCGCTTGCTTCCCTGGCTTTTTCCTTGTCAAGGCCGGTAAGATACTCACAAAGGGTCTCTTTTCTCATTAAAGAAATGCCCTTTATATTTCTTTCCTTTGCATAAGCCTTAAGTTCGGCAAGTGACATTTTTTCATAATCCATCACAAGTCTCCTTCTTTATATTGATATTAATGCTTAAAACAAATGTGTGTGGGGTAATTAAGATTAATTAAGAAAACAGGGCGGCGGTAGAAATGCCGCCCTTAAATCTGTTCAAAAAAAAGTTTAAAAGATCTTTGCGTTATCGATCAGGAACTCGATGGTAAGATCCATAAGAACCGCTTCCTTGACCTTGTTTTCACCTACATTGGTGATCAACTCGTCAACAGATGAGTATCCGTACTGTTCAGCGTAATCAGTGCCTCTTTCCTTCATAACCTCATCGGTAACTTCAATATTCTCTTTGTTTGCGATCTCTTTTATAATGTACTGATAAGCTACATTTTGAGTAGCCCCTTCAAGGCAATAATCATGAAGTGCTTCATAGCTTTCAAATCCAAGACTGTATTGAAGCATAGTCAATTCATCCGCTCCATACATCTGCGCATACTGCTGTACGCTTTGAACCGCATAACTGTAAACAGATTCACAATATTCATTGATCTCATCTTCGGGAAGATCTTCTGTTTTACAGTTCTCGGATAAGTGGGTTCCAAGCTGCTCGGTGTAACTCTCATAGTTCAGATCATGAGATACGGCGTCATTAAACGCCTGCACCGTCTCATATTTAAGAAGCTTTTTAACATTCTCGTCATTAAGCTCCAGCAGATTCTTTCTTGTGATCTTCTTCACAGTAACATCAAAAACAACTGCCGCACCGTTAAGCTCTTCATTGCCGTAATCCTCGGGGAACGTAAGATCAAGTGCCTTTGTTTCACCCTTTTTCATTCCGATTATTCCGTCCTCAAATCCGGGAATGAAGTAATTCGATCCGATCACCAGAGCAGTTCCTTCTTCGCTTTGGTCTGTTCCGCCTGCAAAAGCAACTCCGTCTTTCTTTCCCACATAATTGATATATGCGGTATCACCGGATTCAACCGGTCCTTCGATCTCTATATTCTCATAGAAATACTGAGCCACATAGGAATCGATCTTTTTTTGGATCTCCTCATCGCTTACGCTCTTAAGGGCGATCCCTTTATACTCGCAGAGTGTTATCTTGGGTTCGGATTTTTTACCTTGTGCTTTTTCGGATGAAGAACCACCTTTTCCGCATGCAGCAAGGCTTGCCGTCATTGATAAGATAAGTGCAACGGCTAAAAATTTCTTTTTCATAAAAAAACAATTTCCTTCCTCTGTATCTTCACATCTTTTCCCTGGGCAAAAGAATTTTACCGAACGGGATTAATGAAAATGTGACTTGCAGAATTGTAACACATATCCGTCGGAAAATAAAGTCCTTTTTCTTTGGGACTTTTTCTTTTCGGATCATACCTTGCTTTATATCTGGTCCAGAATGTATTTTTTAACCTTTTCCAGACTGCTTTCTTTCCATTTACCTTCTTCCGCTTTTTCCGCAAGAGGACATATTATCCTTAGATCAAGAGCTTCTCCTTCCACTCTTCCGCTTCGCTTCGGATCCATGAAATTTTCTTTCCATTTGGCTTCGTCCGCATTTTTGTATTCCAGGGGTTTTAGATATATTTCTCTTCTCTTTGTGGCGGAAAGGAACATTTTTGCTGCCAAAGGAGCAAGGAGTTCATAATCTTTTTCATTTACCTCTTCAAAGATATCCGGCAAAGCAGCTTCTTCGATATGCTCCGTGTTTCTGTTGATAACCAGCCCCTTTGCAGTGGCCTCACAATCTTCTTCCGTAAAGTCAAGTCTTAAAAGTATCCCTTTTTCCGTATTAAACTGAGCCCTTTGGTAATCCGTATCAAAAATAAAATTACCCAGGGAGTAAAAGATCATCTTATCTCCCGCTTTTTCGTAATTCATGGGAACATGGGGATGATGTCCCACCACAATGTCAGCCCCCATTTTAAGAAACTCCAGATATCTGTCCCTGGTATAGGGTGAAGGAAGTGAAGTGAATTCTTCTCCGCCGTGGGATACGATGATGCACCAACGACAGTTTTTTTTGATCTCCTCTATATTCTTCCTTATTATATCCGTTTCATTCCAGTTGAGGCAACCGGCCTTATCTTCCCCTGCGGGTTTACAGCCTCTTCGGTATCCTACCGAGAATATGCCTATACCTCCTGCACCGCTTAATATCACAGGCCTCGCGGCTTCTTTAATGTTAAGCCCCGCTCCCAGGGGGACAGCACCGGCTTTTTCAACCTCCTCAAGAGTGGCTCTCACCCCTTCTTCCCCTGCATCCATAATGTGATTATTACAGAGATTCCATATGTCTGCACGGATATTCTTTAATACCTTAACAGCTCCCGGATCCATGGTGTGTACCAGTTGAGCCGTGCCTTCCCTTGCTTCTTCCGTTTTGGGTGCCACAAGAGGCCCCTCCACATTGGGTATCACATGATCCGCCTCTTTAAAAAATTTCAGGATCCCCTCTGAAAGAAGTTCTTCGTCTTCCCATTTCCCTTTCATATAACGGTCAAAACCTATATCCCCGGTAAAGACCAGCGAAACCTTTTCCTTCATATCTTCTCCGTATAGTTTTATCAGCCCAGTGCCACATCAAGGATCATCATAAGAATGAAACCTATTCCGAAGCCCACAGTGCCGTGATTGGTGTGATTGTCTCCGTCTCCCGCAGCTTCGGGGATCAGTTCCTCCACAACCACATAAAGCATTGCTCCTGCCGCAAAGGAAAGAAGATAAGGGAGCATGTGGGAGATAAATCCGGTGAGCAGAATGGTAATAAATGCCATAACCGGTTCCACAGCTCCGGACAAAGTTCCGAGAAGAAAAGCCTTGCCCTTTTTCTCTCCTTCACTTGCCAAAGGCATGGAGATAACCGCTCCTTCCGGGAAATTCTGAATGGCAATACCTATTGCCAGCGCAAGGGCGCTTGCCATGGTAATACCTTCTTCTCCCTTAAGCGCTCCGGCAAAAACCACGCCGGGTGCCATACCTTCAGGGATGTTATGAAGTGTTACGGCAAGGCAGAGCATTATCGATCTGCTTATGGCCTTCTTCTTACCGAGAACCCCCTCCGGTTTATCCGATGTAAGATGAAGGTGGGGGATCAAATGATCAAGAAACAGGAGGAAAAGCATACCTGCCGCCGTACCCACCGCTGCAGGCATAAATGCCAGCTTTCCCATATCATCGCTCGCCTCAATGGCAGGTATCAGCAACGACCATACGGAAGCCGCCACCATAACTCCCGAAGCAAAGCCGAGAAGGCTCTTCTGCAGGCTCTCTTTCATCTGCCCGCGCAGAAAAAACACACAGGCAGAGCCCGCCATTGTACCTATAAAAGGGATCATAAGCCCTATAAATGTTTGTAATATCTTTTCCATATCAGCCTCCTTAAAGACAGGACAATAAATCCCATCCGTATTCAGACAAAGACAGATTAAACAATTTTTCCTGTTTTGTAAAGCCCCTATCCCCATACCTGTTGCTCCGCAAACTGATCTCATAAATATTTAAGGGCTGATCTTATTGCATAAAAAAACCCGTAAATCTCTTTACGGGTCCGGTTTTTAATCATCCTTCTTATTGGAAACCAATGCAACGATAACGATGGCTATCGCCACCAATAAGATTATGCCTATTACACCGACAAGTAATAATGAAATCACGCTCATTTCCTCCCCCTTACTTTGCATGAGTTTTCAGGTTACCTTAAAATTTTACATTATAAAGCTTTAAATATCAAGCTTTTATGCCTTTATCACTCCTCCGCCCACGATCCAGTCATCCTTATATAATACCGCCGACTGTCCGGGCGTAGCAGCCCTTACCGGGCTTTCAAATATCAGTTTTATCTCATTATCCGAAACATATTTTACCCGGCAGGGAACATTCTGCTGGGAATATCTTATCTTTCCGGTATAAAAAACAGCCTCATCAAAATGCTCTTCACCCATGTAGCTGAGATCAGTCACTTCTACTTCTGTTGTAAAAAGGTCATCGTTATCTCCGAGGATCACGTCTCCCGTTTCCGTATCTATCCTGCATACATATGCTCTGCGCCCCAAGGCTATATCCAGGCCTTTTCTCTGTCCTATGGTATATCTGGCGGTGCCTCCGTGAGGTCCCAGAATGTTGCCCTTAAGATCCTTAAAATAGCCCTCTTTTCCCAGACTTCCGGTCTTTTCTTTTATAAAACCCGCATAGTCTCCGTCGTCGATAAAACATATGTCCTGACTGTCCTTTTTGTGAGCCACGGGAAGGCCTGCAGCTTCGGCCATTTTTCTGATCTCCGGCTTTTCGTACAGTCCCACGGGCATAAGGGTGTGAGCCAGTTCCTCCTGAGTCAGCATATAGAGCACGTAGCTTTGATCCTTTTCTTTGCTTACCGCCTTTTGGATCGTGTATCTTCCGTTGGGCAGTTTAAGCACCCGTGCATAGTGACCGGTGGCAATGTGATCGGCTCCGATCTCCAGACATCTGTTAAGAAAAGCCTCCCATTTTACATACCTGTTACAGATTATGCAGGGGTTGGGTGTAATGCCGTCAAGATAGGCGGAAGTAAACCTGTCTATGACCTTTTCCTTAAATATGTCCCTGAAATTCATAACATAATAAGGTATTCCCAGGCATTCCGCAACTCTTCTGGCGTCGTCCACCGCAGAAAGACCGCAGCAGCCGCCCTCGTTTTCCGAAAATGCGGCATTGGGCTGCCATATCTCCATGGTGGCTCCCATAACATCGTAGCCCTGTCCCTTTAACAGCCATGCGCAAACAGAGGAATCTACTCCTCCGGACATGCCCACGACCACTTTTTTCTTTATGTCTGTCATACTTTTACGTCTCTCCCTCTGAAGGTAAGCTCGGGATTTTTCATGCTGACCTGAGTATTGGCGGGCACAGGCTCAGTGATAAAAGCGTTACCGCCTATGGTACAATTCTCGCCGATCACGGTCTCTCCGCCAAGAATAGAAGCGTTGGAATATATGGTAACATTGTCTTTGATGGTGGGATGACGCTTTTTGCCTGCAAGAAGCTGTCCCTTTCTGGTGGAAAGAGCACCCAGAGTAACGCCCTGGTAGATCTTTACATTATTTCCTATTTCTGTGGTCTCACCGATAACCACGCCTGTTCCGTGATCGATGAAGAAATACTCGCCTATAACGGCTCCCGGGTTAATATCGATACCCGTTCTGGAATGGGCATATTCCGTCATCATCCTGGGGATGAAGGGCACGTTTTTAAGGTACAGCTCATGGGCTATCCTGTATATAAAAATGGCATTGAAGCCGGGATAAGAGAATATGATGGCTTCTTTACTGCCGGATGCGGGATCCCCGTCGTAGGCAGCCTGTATGTCCGTAAGAAGAACTCTCTGGATCTCGGGAAACTTTTCGGCAAAACCCAGACATATCTCTTCCGCTTCCTCAACAAGGGCCTCACATGCGGGCTCAGCTTCTGTACCGTATCTGAGTGCCACCAGCACCTGATTTTTAAGTTCCTCCACAATGGAGCTTACCATCTCGCCCGCAAAATATCTGGAGGAGACCTTGTCAAATTCACTCTGTCCGAAATACCCCGGGAACATGAGTCTTCTGATGGCCTTTATGATCTTAATGATCTTCTCCCTGTCGGGAAGATTGTTCTTTCCGAAGGGATTCAGCAGCTCATTCCTGTCATAATTGTCATTCATGCTCGCTGCCACGCGATCAAGTATACTGTCCTTTTCTTTATTATCCATTTTTACCCCTTTTCATACAGCCGGATCTTGTGCGGGAGCACATCTCCGACAGTGATAAAGATAATCTCAACTGTTTCTTTTCACTATATTCCATCCCCGGCTTTCTTGTCAATGATTAAATTACTCTAAAGCCTTATTCCGAGCGCTCATCACATCTTGACACCGAATCTTTTCTTCCATATAATCAGCTTACAACTATATTAGCCGATACGGCTGCAACCAACAAGGAGGTAATACATGGAGCTTAAATTCTATCGTTGTCCCGTTTGCGGACAGATCGTTGCGATCGTTAAAGAGACAGGCAGTCCTTTGATCTGCTGCGGCCGGGAAATGCAGGAGATCAAGGCGGGAGTATCCGACGGTGCCGCAGAAAAGCACGTACCCGTTTATGAAGTAAAGGATAATATCGTAACCGTTAAGGTAGGTTCCGTTGACCATCCCATGCTCCCCGAGCATTACATTGAGTGGATCGCCATCCGGACAAAAAATGGCAACCAGAGAAAGGCTCTTAAGCCCGGAGAAGCTCCCAAAGCATCCTTTGCTATCCTTGAAGGTGATGAGGTAGTTGCCGTATATGCTTACTGCAATCTCCATTCTCTTTGGAAGGCATGAAACCTGTTTTAAGAGAATAATTCATTAAAATTTAATTTTTGTAATCCAAACGGCACAAGTGTTTCAGGCACTTGTGCCGTTTTCTTTCCTTATTCAGGTAAAATTTTTCTTGACACTCCCGTTAGCACGTGCTAACATACTTCGCGGAGTTAGTCAGCCCTAACTAATCGTGCCCCGGTAAATGTCGGGATTAAATAATGAAAGGAAGATGAATGATGCCACTCAGTTTATTGGAAGCAGGACAGGAAGGAACTGTCTGCAAAGTCGGCGGATCACCTGAACTCAAGGCTCATCTGGCCGATCTTGGTTTCGTTTCTCACGCAAAGCTCTCTGTCATACAAAGTCATGACGGTAATCTTATAATAAATCTCAAGGATTCCAGACTTGCCCTGACGAGAGAAATGGCTTCGAAGATCATGGTTTATTGATGTTCAAAGTCAAATGCAGCTATACAATATTTTAAGGAGGAAATCTATTATGAAAACACTGCGAGACGTACGTGTGGGTGAAACTGCCAAGGTTGTCCGCCTGCATGGCGAAGGTCCTGTAAAGCGCAGAATCATGGACATGGGTATCACCAAAGGTGTGGATATCTATGTTCGCAAGGTGGCTCCCCTTGGAGATCCCATGGAGTTAAAAATACGTAACTACGAATTGTCTCTGCGCAAAGCTGACGCAGAAATGATCGAAGTAGAATGATCGGAGGGAAATTCAGATGAGTATCAGAATAGCGCTTGCCGGAAATCCGAACAGTGGTAAAACAACCTTGTTCAATGCTTTGACCGGTGCAAATCAGTATGTAGGAAACTGGCCGGGTGTTACGGTCGAAAAGAAAGAAGGTAAGTATAAGGGCGATCATGATGTATTGATCCAGGATCTTCCCGGAATCTATTCGCTTTCACCCTATTCGCTGGAGGAAGTTGTTTCCGCAAATTACCTTATTGATGAAAAGCCCGAGGCCATCATCAATATCATAGACGGTACAAACATTGAGCGTAACCTCTATCTTACAACCCAGCTCCTTGAACTTGGTATCCCCATGGTTGTGGCAGTCAACATGATGGACCTTGTAAAGAAGGCAGGAAGCAAGATCAGCATTGCAGATCTCTCCAAAGCCATCGGCTGCGATGTCATCGAGATCTCGGCTGCAAAGAACGAGAACATTGACAAGGTTATAAATCTTGCTGTAAAGATCGCAAAAGAAAAGAAACAGCCCAATGCACCTCAGATCTATACAGAAAGCACACAGGCTGCTCTTTCCCAAATAGAAAAAGGTCTTGCCGGAAAGGCAGACTCCTCTCTCCTTAAATGGTATGCAGTAAAAGCTTTTGAACGTGACGATAAATTCCTTGAGAAGATCAGGGTTTCCTCTTCAAGTTTTGAAAGCATTATCGCCGAAGTTGAAAAGAAAGCCGATGACGATGCGGAAAGCATTATCGCCAACGAAAGATATAATTTCATCTCCGGTATCACAAAGAAAGCAGTAACAAAGGTCGCTTCAAAAGATAACCTTACGATCTCCGATAAGATCGATAAGATCGTTACCAACAGGATCCTGGGACTTCCCATTTTCGTATGCATCATGTTCCTCATATATGCGATCGCCATGGGCGGATGGGCTGTTTCCATCGGTACCAAGGGTACGGATTTTGCAAATGATGTTATTTTCGGCGAATGGGTTCCCGGCTTATTCGATAAGCTTCTGGGTGCCCTGAACGTTGCTGAAGACGGTTGGGTTTACGGTCTTATTCAGGATGGTATCGTTGCAGGTGTAGGCGCCGTTCTCGGTTTCGTACCTCAGATGCTGGTCCTCTTCCTCTTCCTGGCAATACTTGAAGATATCGGTTATATGGCCCGTGTTGCCTTCGTTATGGACCGTATCTTCCGTCAGTTCGGTCTCTCAGGAAAGTCCTTCATCCCCTGCCTTGTTGCAACAGGATGCGGAGTTCCCGGTATCATGGCTTCCCGTACCATCGAGAATGACAGAGACAGAAAGATGACTGTTATGACAACGACCTTCATGCCCTGCGGTGCTAAGCTTCCCATCATCGGACTTATCGCAGGCGCGATCTTCGGAGAATCTCCCTGGATCGCTACCCTTGCATGGCTCATCGGAATCGGTTCGGTAATCCTTTCCGGTATCATCCTTAAGAAGTTCAAGGCCTTTGCAGGCGAGCCCGCTCCTTTCGTCATGGAACTTCCGGCTTACCATGTTCCAAGGATCGGCGGCGTACTTCGTGCCACCTGGGAAAGAGGCTGGTCCTTCATTAAGAGAGCAGGTTCCGTTATCGTTATCTCCTCTATAGTCATCTGGTTCCTGTCATCCTTCGGTTCCGTAAACGGAAAGTTCGGTATGGTTGATAAGCTCTTCGAAGATGAAACAGTAATGACTGAGGCTTATGCAGAAAAGCTAGCCGACAAGATGGATGTCGAAGTTGATGAACTCGAGCCCATGGACGGATCTCTTCTTGCAAGCGTGGGTAACGGACTCTCGGTAGTATTCAAGCCCCTTGGTTTCGGTAACTGGAAGGCTACCGTTGCTACCATCACAGGTCTTGTAGCCAAGGAAGAAGTAATCGGCACCTTCGGTGTTCTCTATGCTTACGATGAGGATGCCGCAGGCGAAGAACTGGGTGAAAACGGTGAAGGCATCTGGGATCGTGTAGCAAATGATTACTCACCTTTCGCAGGCCTCTCCTTCATGATCTTCAACCTTCTCTGTGCACCTTGCTTTGCAGCCATCGGCGCCATCAAGCGTGAGATGAACAATGGCAAGTGGACCTGGGCAGCCATCGGATACATGACCGGTTGGGCATATGTACTCTCAATGATCACCTACAACGTTATCGGTCTCTTCGGAGGCGTAGGCTTCGGTGTAGGAACAATATTCGGTCTTCTCCTTCTCGCAGGTCTGATCTACATGCTTGTACGCAAAGGTTATCAGCCCAAGGAGGGAAAGTTGGCTTAAGACTTTAGATTAAGCAAGGAGGTTTTTATGTCACCTATTATCGGAAGTGCCATCGCACTCACATTGGTAGCATTACTTGTTGCAGCCAGCATCAAGGCACTGCTTCCCAACAGAAAAAAAGGAAGCGGCGGTTGCACCGGATGTTGTGCCTGCTGCTCGGGATGCAGCGGATCCTGCCACAGCTCGACCTGCGGCTCCTCCGCCAAATAGTTGATTGTTTTTCATAACCTTATCATAAAAACACCCCATGGCCTTATGGCAGTGGGGTGTAATTTTATTTATGCCTGTTTTTTATCCGGCTTTGATCCGCAGAGAAGAGATATGCCTGCCAAAACTATAAGCAGAAGGCTGATCCATTGAGATGTGGAAAAGAAAAGGAAGTGTCCTCTCACCACGTCTCCTCTGAAGAATTCAAGGATGAATCTTACCACCGGATACATGATAAGATACATTTCAGGGACCCTGCTCTCCTTTAGTTTCTCAACAGGTGTCCTAAACAGCACGAAGACAAGAGCGGCAAAAATAACGAGATCGCACATGCTTTCCGTGAGCTGGACCGGGAAAAGCAGAACATTGTTCGGTGCAAACAAGGAATCTGTGTACATCTTTCCGAAATGTCCATGCACTTCTACTCCGTAACAGCAACCCACGGTGTGACAGCCCAGACGCCCGAAGGCATGAGCCAAAGGTAAAGTGGGTATTGCCACGGAAAGCATGGTCCTACGATCCAGTCCGAAATACTTTGCTGCACCCCATGCTCCAAGAAGTCCGCCGACCAGCCCCCCGTAAAAGACAAGTCCTCCTCCGAACACAGCTTTAAGATAATTTATCAGTACCTCTCCGCCGAACCTGAACGCTTCAATGATATTTTTTATATCAAGAAGAAGATACAGGATCTTTGCTCCCACTATGGCCGCTATCCCCGCCCAGACATAGACATAGATGACGTCGCTGAACCTGACCTTTTTGATCTTACATGTAATGACGAGAAAAACTATGCCCAGCACAAATCCCAGACCTCCTAAAAGGCCATAAGCCGAGAAGTATCTCCCTTTTATCAATTCCAATGCCATTGTTACTCCGTTCCTGTTTTAAAAAAGAGCCCGACCGCTCTTAAATTCAAGCGTCGAGCTCAGATCTTTGCATTGTTTAAAAGAACCTGTTGAAATAATCCGTTGCACCTGCAGCTTCCGCTCCTGCCCCGGCAAGTCCCAGGCAGCCTACACATGCCACACAGGATACAAATACAATGGCACTTCCGATAACGCCTATAAGGGAACAAATAAAACCGGCCGTTACCAGGCCTGTATCGATGCCGCACTTTTTAGCCTTGGAAGCACAAACCAATCCTCCTATACCGCAGCCTACACCTATTATCGCTCCCACGTTGAAAAACCAGCATACAATGGAGATGATACCCAGTACAAGGCAAGCAATTTCAAGACCGTTGTGATTATTTTCCATAAACAACCTCCTTATGATCATCTTAATACTGATACTAACCTTTTGGTCTTCAGATATGATTTACATTAACATTTAAAAGAAACGGTGTCAAGGATACAATACAGCGTATAAAAACCTTCTATTTCGCTGTAAGTGCATCCGCAAGTTCTTCCAATTTGGCCAGGGAAGTTCCGTCCAAAGAAGATTTAACGGAAACCAAAGGTTCCAAGACAGTCATATTCTTCATATTGCCCAGGATCTCCGTGATCTTCTTTCCTGCCGTAGGTGCCCAGCTGCCGTTTTCAATGATACCCACGGTCCTGTTTGACAGGTTGTGATTTTCAAGATCGATAAGCAGCGTATGCATGTGATCAAAGATCTCTGCATTATAAGTGGCGCTGGCAAATACTATCTTTGAATATTCAAACGCCCTTGAAACCAGTTCGGAAACTGTGGTCTTGGAAACATCATAGACCTTAACGTCTTTAAGACCTTTTTCTGCCAGTTTCATCGCAAGGATATCGGCGGCATTGGCAGTGTTTCCGTAAACCGAGCCGTAAAAGATCACTACCGAATCCTTTTCCGGAGTGTAAGAAGCCCACTTATTATAGCGGTCCAATAGAATATCCAGGTCCTTTCTCCAAAGATGTCCGTGAAGAGGCAGGATCATCTTTATATCAATGGTTGAAGCCTTCTTTAAAACAGCTGTGGTCTGGGCACTGTATTTTCCCACTATGTTTGCATAGTAGCGTCTTGCTTCATCCGCCCAATCCTTCTCCCAATCCACTTCATCCGCAAATATATTGCCGCTCATGGCGCCGAAGGCTCCGAAGGCGTCAGCCGAGAAAAATGCTCCGGTATAGCTGTCATAACTCATCATTACCTCGGGCCAGTGAACCATAGGCGCAGCAATAAAGTTTAAAGTGTGCCTGCCCAGTTCCAAAGTGTCCTTTTCCTTAACCGCAACAGCATTCACCTTTAAATGATAAAACTGGTCGATCATCTGTATGGCTTTTTGAGAAGCAACGATCTTCATATCCGGATACTTAGTCAACAGCTCGGGAATAGCCGAACAATGGTCGGGTTCCATATGATGAACCACCATATAATCAAGAGTTCTGCCTGCAAGGACATGGTCCAGATTCTCCATGAATTGTCTTGTTACCGCATCATCGATACCGTCCACAAGACAGGTCTTGTCATCTATGATGACATAGTTATTGTAAGACATGCCATTGGGCACGGGGTAAGCATTTTCAAACAGCTCAAGTCGTCTGTCGGATGCGCCGAGCCAATATATGCCTTCTGCTACATTTCTTACGTTATACATAAAGCTCCCTTCTATAATAAGCGCTACAAAAGATATCTTTGCAGCCTGTGATGATTTAATTGCGATATCTTATAATTTTCCTATTAATAAGGTAAAAAGTCAAGCAAAATAACTAAAATGACCCTTTGGGGACGGGGTTATAGGCTCACTTTTTGACCCTTTGGGGACGGGGTTATGGGTTCATTTTTCGGCGCAAAGCGCCAAAATGAACCCATAACCCCGTCCCCAAAGGGTCAAAAAGTGAGCCACTAACCCCGTCCCCGGGTGTCAAAAACTGAACCCCTAACCCCGTCCCCGGGTGTCATTTTGCATATTGCTTTGTTTTCACAATGGTTTATAATAAAAGAAAACAGACATTTCAAGGGGATTGATGATCGGCATGGATTATAAGATATTGGTAGTGGAAGACGACAAGGGAATAGCCGAGGGTATTACCGAACAGATGAGACAGTGGGGCTTTGAGGCAAAAGCAGTTTCGGATTTCCGTAATGTGATGGGAGAATTTGCGGAGTATCATCCCCATCTGGTCATCATGGATATCTACCTGCCTTTTATGAGCGGCTATCATTGGTGCAGCGAGATCCGGAAGGTTTCTTCGGTTCCGGTGATCTTTGTTTCTTCCGCTTCGGACAATATGAACATCATTATGGCGGTGAACATGGGCGCGGACGATTTTATCGCCAAACCCTTCGACCAAAACGTGCTTACGGCAAAGGTGCAGGCGCTTTTAAGGCGGACCTATGACTTCGGCGTGTCATCGCCCATCCTTGAATACAAGGGCGCGATGCTTAACACGGGAGACAACACCCTGACCTACAGGGACAGCAGGATCGAGCTCACAAAGAATGAGTATCGACTGCTGCTCACACTAATGCAGAACAAAGGAAAGATCGTGAGCCGGGAGAAGCTCATGGAAGCCCTTTGGGAGAGCGGGGCCTTTGTAGACGAGAACACCCTTACCGTGAACGTGGGCAGGCTCAGGAAAAAGCTTGAAAACGCGGGCCTTAAGGACTTCATCACCACCAAGTCGGGCGTGGGTTATACAGTGGGGTAGGATATGAAACTTTTTGGTTCATTTATAAAAAGCATGATCGGCGGGATATTAGTGTTTCTCGGCTTTTTTGCGCTGCTTTTTATATCTTTTTCTCTATACGACCTTCCACTTAAGGCTGTGCTCTATCCGATCCTTCTTTGCATCCTTTTGGGATCAGTCTATTGTGCTTTTAAATACTATGCCTTTTATAAACGCCATAAAGAGATAGAAGAACTTAAGAATATGCCTGCGGGACTCACGGAATCTTTTTTGGAAGTCCACGCATCCTTGGACGAAGAGTATTGCATAGTTATACGCAATCTTTCAAGGCAGGTGCGTACCATCATGGAAAACATCAAGGAAGAGAATGCGCAGATGATGGACTACTACACCCTGTGGGCTCATCAGATCAAGACGCCCATCGCTTCCATGCGGCTGCGGCTTAAAAATGAGGACAGCGAACTGTCACGAAATCTCCTTTCGGAACTGGGGCGGATCGAGCGCTATGTGGAGATGGTGCTCACTTATCTGAGGCTTGAAGGCGCTGGCAGCGACTATGTCTTTAAGGAATATGATCTGGATACCATAATAGAGGATTCGGTAAAGAAGTTTGCCGGCGATTTTATAATGCTCAAGCTGAAGCTTAATTATATGCCTGTGAACAAGAAGGTGCTGACGGACGAAAAGTGGCTGTCCTTTGTGATCGAGCAGGTCATTTCCAATGCCCTTAAATACACGAAGCAGGGGGAGATCTCCATTTACGTGGAGGAGCCGTTGACGCTTTGCGTTAAGGACACCGGCATGGGCATATCTTCCGACGACCTTCCGCGTATTTTCGAGAGAAGCTATACCGGCGTGAGAGGCAGGGCAGATAAAAAGGCAAGCGGGTTAGGCCTTTATCTTTGCGGAAAGATATGCAAAAATCTGAATCATGAGATAAGTGCAGAGTCTGAAGTTGGGCGCGGTACTGTGATCAGGATAAAGCTTGATTCGAGAAAGACGATCATCGAGTGAGAAGATATGTGACAATATTGTAAGTTTTTGGGGCAGATTTGTAAGCCGATTCAATGGAAATAATCGGCTTTTTTTAATAATATCAAACCGTAAAAGAAACGGAGGTTTGAAAATGAGCTTACTTGAAGTAAATAATCTTAAAAAGATCTACAAGACCCGCTTCGGCGGGCAGGAGGTGGAAGCGCTCCGTGATGTCAGCTTCGGAGTTGAAGAGGGAGAGTATGTTGCTATAATGGGTGAATCCGGTTCCGGAAAAACCACACTGCTTAACATTTTGGCCGCTTTGGATAAGGCGACGGCGGGGAAGATCGTGCTCAAGGGCATGGAGCTTTCGGAAATTTCGGAAAAGGACATTGCGGCCTTCAGGCGCGATAATCTGGGTTTTGTTTTCCAGGAATTCAATCTTCTGGATACCTTTTCCATCGAGGATAACATCTTCCTTCCCCTGGTACTTGCGGGAAAGGATTACAGGTTCATGAAGGAAAAGCTGGATCCGATAGCGGAAAAACTGGGCATTTCGGGGATCTTAAAAAAATATCCCTATGAAGTGTCCGGTGGGCAGAAACAGAGGGCAGCGGTAGCTAGGGCGCTTATTACAGATCCTATGATCATCCTCGCGGATGAACCCACGGGAGCCCTTGATTCCAAATCCTCCGACGAGCTTTTAAGACTTTTCGGAGAAGTGAATGCTTTGGGACAGACGATCCTCATGGTCACTCATTCCGCCAAGGCTGCCAGCTGCGCGGGCCGCGTGCTCTTTATAAAGGACGGTGAGGTTTTCCATCAGATCTACAGGGGAGCTAATACCAACCAAAGCTTCTATCAAAAGATCACAGAAACCCTTACCCTTTTGTCGGGGGGAGGTAGCAGATAATGAAAACCTTATTTTATCCAAGGCTGGCCTGGGACGGTATAAGGAAGAATAAGAGGATGGTATTTCCCTATATCCTGACCTGTATATGCATGATATGCATGTTTTACATCCTTGCTTTTCTGGCTTCTCCCACGGTTATCGATCTTTTGCCCAAGGGACGGGACACCGCAGGTATGGTAATGACTCTCGGATATATTGTGATCGCCATTTTTTCCACGATCTTTCTGTACTACACCAATTCATTCCTTATCAGAAGAAGAACGAGTGAATTCGGTCTGTACAATGTGCTCGGTATGAACAAATGGAACCTTATCAGGATCATTACCCTGGAAAGTCTCATTACGGCTGCAATCTCCATTGTTGTGGGACTGTTTTTCGGCATCGCACTTTCGAAGCTGGCGGAACTTGGCTTTGTGAAGGTGATCGGAGGAACGGTAACCTTTGATCTGCATGTAAATGGCATATGTGTGCGGAATACCGTGGTCTGCTATCTTGTTATATTTGCGATCATATGGCTTTCTTCCGTTATCAGGATCCGAAAGAGCAGTGCGGTTTCGCTCTTAAAGAGTGAAAATACGGGAGAGAAGGCGCCAAAAGCAAACTGGCTCCTGGGTGTTCTCGGAGTAGTGATCCTGGCTGCGGCCTATTATATTGCGGTAAGCATCGAAAACCCCATTATGGCCATATTATGGTTCTTCGTAGCGGTAGTCATGGTAATCATTGCCACTTATCTGTTAATGATCTCGGGAAGCGTACTCTTTTGCCGTTTATTGCAGAAAAACAAAAAGTATTATTATGCTCCAAAGCACTTTGTGTCTGTTTCCTCCATGGTATACAGGATGAAGAGAAACGGTGCGGGACTTGCTTCCATTGCGATCATCGCAACCATGGTCCTGGTAATGACATCTGCCGCTTCCTGCCTGTGGTTTGGTACTCAGGATATTCTGAACAAAAGATATCCCGCAGAGATCAATTTATCCATAAGGTTCTATAAGGATGGATATCTTGAAACGGAAAAGCTGGAAAAAGTGAGAAGCATCATAGAAAGCTTCAGGGAAAAAACGGGGTCTGAAACGAAGTTGATCATAGATATGCCTTGTATTCAGACATATGCCTTGGAGGCGGAAAATGGTTTGCTTATCACGCCTTATGACGATTCAGATTTCTTTAATCGTGGAAGATCCATAAGTTTTATATCCATAGATGACTATAACAGGGAGACGGGACAGGATGCAGTTCTGAATGATGGTGAAGCGCTTGTCTTTTCAAAGGGATTCAGCCTTAAGAGTGATGACGTGGTGCTGAATACGGAAACCCGTTCGCTTAAGCTCAAGGCGACAAATCACGGGGAAAAGAAATATTTCACCTTTAACGGCGCGGAAGACCTGTTTCCTCAGATGACTCTAGTTGTGTCGGATCTGAGCGTTGTTGAGAAATTACTGGAAAAAAGGGAGAAGGATTATAGTCTCTCAAGAATATGGGCATACAGCTTCGATTTAGCGCAATCTCCTTTAAGTGAGGAAGAATATGCCAAAAGCTTAAGAAAGAGCATCGAGGAGGCAGTTCCTGATTCTTTCGACGACGGTACGGATTATTTGATAATCTGGGAGATAAGAGAGAATGAAGCGTCGGAGCATTTAGCGCTTAACGGAAGCCTGTTCTTTATCGGATGCGTGCTCAGCGTGGTATTTATCTTTGCCGCGGTCCTCATCATCTACTACAAGCAGATCTCCGAAGGCTACGAAGACTGCAAGCGCTTCGAAGTGATGCGTAAAGTGGGCATGACCAAAAAAGACATAAAGAGCAGCATAAACTCGCAGCTTCTGGCAGTGTTCTTCATCCCTTTGATCTTTGCGGGACTTCACCTTTGCTTTGCCTTCCCCATGATCGATAAAGTGCTGATGCTCTTTGGGCTGCTGAACAAAGGCCTTTTCCTCCTCACAACATCCATAACCTTCGCCATGTTTGCAGTGTTCTACACAATAGTTTATAAAGCGACATCAAACGCGTACTATAACATCGTTACTGCCGCAAAATGACACCCGGGGACGGGGTTAGAGGTTCACTTTTTGAGCCTTTGGGGACGGGGTTAGAGGTTCACTTTTTGACACCCGGGGACGGGGTTAGGGGCTCACTTTTTGACCCTTTGGGGACGGGGTT